>Ga0209121_10000029_pt1 | contig 135469 bp, 117 predicted proteins | sample Cruoilmetagenom3_FD_187292 | JGI IMG/M metagenome (GOLD analysis project Ga0209121, IMG submission 187292) | Oil polluted marine microbial communities from Coal Oil Point, Santa Barbara, California, USA - Sample 3 (SPAdes) (version 2) | ecosystem: Environmental > Aquatic > Marine > Oil seeps ...
CGCCTATTTATGGGGAATAACCACACCACATAGGCTCTGCCTTGCCTAAATACCAAACAGACTGCTGCAAATTTAACCTTGAAAGGTCAACAGACCCTAGTTATTTGAACTCAGATACAACTAATGTCTAATATTTAATAGTGCACTGCTGAGTAATCCTTGATGAAAAGCCTAAGGCAAGTAATATAAATTGGAGACTAATATGTCACAAAGTATCTATCCAGTTCCTGCGCAGATAAAAAACGCAGCGCTCGTCGATAATGAAAAATATAATACGATGTATAAACAGTCTATCGAAGACCCTGAAGGGTTTTGGGCTGAGCACGGTAAGCGTCTTGACTGGTTTACTCCATATTCAAAAGTAAAAAACACTTCATTTGACAAAGGCCATATCAATATTAAATGGTATGAAGATGGCTACCTGAATGCCTCTTATAACTGTATTGATCGTCACTTAAAAACAAAAGCGGATAAAGTAGCATTAATTTGGGAAGGTGATGATCCTTCACAAAGCGAAAATATCACCTACCAACAGCTACATGATGAAGTGGCAAAGTTTGCCAATGGTTTAAAAAAATTAGGTGTTAAAAAAGGTGACCGTGTAGCCATTTATATGCCAATGAGCCCGCAAGCTATATACGCAATGCAAGCTTGTGCCCGCATAGGTGCTATTCATTCAGTTATATTCGGTGGCTTTTCACCGTCAGCTATTGCGGATCGTATTAATGATTCGGGTGCTAAAGTGGTGATCACCTCAGATGAAGGCCGACGTGCAGGTAATTGTGTACCGCTTAAAGCTAATGTAGATGAAGCCGTATTACAAGATTCAGTAACCACCGTTGAGCATGTAGTGGTACATAAACTAACTTCTGGCGATGTTGATTGGCACGACCATGATATTTGGTGGCATGACTTAGTTGCAGACCAAGCGCCAGATTGCGAACCTGAACACATGAATGCTGAAGACCCGCTGTTTATTTTATACACCTCAGGTTCTACCGGTCAGCCCAAGGGGGTGGTGCACACCACTGGTGGCTATTTAGTGTATTCATCTATGACCCACGAATACATTTTTGATTTAAAAGACGATGATATTTTTTGGTGTAGTGCTGATGTTGGCTGGATCACAGGTCACAGTTATATTGCTTATGGGCCGCTCGTTAATGGGTGTACGCAAGTCGTATTTGAAGGCGTGCCAACTTACCCAACTGCTGGTCGTATGGGTGAAGTGGTTGATAAACATAACGTGACAATTTTATACACAGCACCTACTGCCATTCGTGCATTGATGGCTAAAGGCGAAGAGCCGATTGCAAGCTCACATCGCGACAGCTTACGCATTTTAGGTTCTGTGGGGGAGCCGATCAATCCAGAAGCATGGACCTGGTACTATGAAAAAATTGGTAAGTCGAATTGTCCAATTGTAGATACTTGGTGGCAAACCGAAACCGGTGGCATCATGATTGCGCCATTACCAGGTGCAACCGATATGAAACCTGGCTCTGCAACACGTCCATTCTTTGGTATTGCACCAGCGTTATTTGATGCTGAAGGTAATACATTGGAAGGTGCGGTTGATGGTAACCTTGTGATTTTAGATAGCTGGCCTTCACAAGCACGAACCGTTTATGGCGACCATGAGCGCTTTGAACAAACCTACTTTAGCGCTTATCCTGGTGTGTACTTTACTGGTGACGGTTGCCGTCGTGATGAAGACGGTGATTATTGGATAACAGGACGCGTTGATGACGTACTTAATGTGTCTGGGCACCGTTTAGGTACTGCGGAAATTGAAAGTGCGTTAGTTGCTCATGAAGCTGTAGCTGAAGCGGCAGTAGTAGGCTATCCGCATGATATTAAAGGCCAAGGTATTTACGTTTACATAACTCCTAACGAGGGTGTAACGGTGAGTGATGAGCTAACAAAAGAGATCCGTAATTGGGTACGTAAAGAGCTAAGCCCAATAGCATCACCAGATATGATTCAGTGGTCTCCAGGTTTACCAAAAACACGTTCTGGCAAAATTATGCGTCGTATTTTACGTAAAATCGCGGCAAATGAGCACCAACAGCTTGGTGATACCTCAACACTTGCGGATCCGTCAGTGGTTGATGAGCTAGTAGAAAATCGATTAAATCGTTAATTTCGCGTTAAAAGCTTGATTAGAAGTTGATTCTAAACGTAGTATATCGGCTGTTGTCTATTGGATAGCAGCCGAATTTTTGGGAGTGAACAATGAGTCAGTTTTTAATAGCGGACGATCATCCGTTATTTCGTGAAGCACTAAAGGGCGCTTTGAGTGCAAAGTTTGCAGGTTTAGAAGTATTTGAATCAGCGGATTTTGATAGCACATTGCAGGTGTTAAGCGAACAAGAAGATCTTGATATATTACTACTAGATTTACACATGCCAGGTAACGGTGACTTATACGGCTTGATCCGTATACGTGAAGATTACCCAAGCTTACCTATTGCGGTGGTTTCGGGTAGTGAAGATGTAAATATTGTTTCGAAAGTTATGGGTTATGGGGCAATGGGGTTTATTCCTAAGTCATCATCATCTGACGATATTGCCAACGCAATTAACCAAATACTCGAAGGCGATACTTGGCTGCCAACCGAACTAAAAAGTAAAGTGGCTGAAATAGAAGGCGCAGATAGAGAAATTGCTGCACAAGTAGCATCACTTACTCCACAGCAATACCGCGTATTACAATATTTGCACGAAGGGTTACTGAATAAACAAATTGCGTACGAACTTCACATTTCAGAAGCCACAGTCAAAGCTCACATCACTGCCATATTTAGAAAACTCGGTGTTTATAATCGAACTCAAGCTGTTTTAATTGCTGCAAAACTACAACTAGAACCGATAGAGCAAGCTTAAGCAGACTAAATAAGAGGCGAGAGCCTCTTTTTTGTAACCCCATCACAACAAACCCATCTGTTAATTACCATGACATAACAAGTCATTCATCTTTATTACATGACCTGCTCAGAAAATAATGCTAGGTTACGGGCATTTTGTAATTAAGAGAGCATGGTATGTCAGACTCAATGGACTCACCACACACATCCCAAGATGAAAATCAGGCCGCAAAGGGCGGTTGGTTTAATCGATTTTTAGCCACGGTAGAGTTTTTAGGGAATATGCTTCCCCATCCAATTACCTTATTCGCGCTGTTTTGTATTGCCATTATTTTATTTAGTGGCGTTGCTGATTGGTTTGGACTTAGTGCTATCGATCCTCGCCCTGAGGGCTCTGCTGGGCGCGATCCAGACGGTGTAATTGAAGTAGTTAGCTTACTCAGTGCCGAGGGCTTACAGCGTATTGTAACGGGCTTGGTTACTAACTTTACCAGTTTTGCCCCATTAGGTACGGTGTTAGTGGCGCTATTAGGTGTTAGTGTTGCTGAACATTCTGGGCTATTGTCTGCGGCAATGCGTGGCATGGTTATGGGTGCATCTAAACGCTTAGTTACCTTTATGGTGGTATTCGCTGCTATTTTATCAAACACAGCATCTGAGCTGGGTTATGTCGTATTGATCCCCCTAGCGGCAATGATATTTCATAGTTTAGGTCGTCATCCGCTTGCAGGCCTTGCTGCAGCGTTTGCTGGTGTATCGGGTGGCTATAGCGCTAACTTATTACTGGGTACTATCGATCCGTTATTAGCGGGTATTACAACGCCTGCAGCACAAATGATTGATCCAACTTACCAAGTAGGCGCTGAAGCAAACTGGTATTTTATGATGATTTCAGTATTGCTAATTGCTGTTTTAGGTACACTTGTTACTGAGAAAATTGTTGAGCCACGTTTAGGTAAATATAACCCAGATGAAGCCAGTGAAGATTTAGCTCAAAATAATATTGCCGGTTTAACTGCCAAAGAAAAGTCAGGTTTAAAATGGGCTGGAGTTTCATTACTTGTTGTTTCGTTGTTGCTCGCTTGGACGATTGTTCCAGCAGACGGTATTTTACGTAACCCTGAAACAGGTCTAGTTGCTCACTCGCCGTTTTTAAAAGGGATTGTTGTTTTTATTTTTGTCACCTTTGGTATTCCGGGTTTTGTGTATGGTCGCGTGGTTGGCACCATGAAAAATGATAAAGACGTGATAAATGCCATGAGCAAAAGTATGAGCTCTATGGGCATGTACATTGTATTAGTGTTTTTTGCTGCGCAGTTTGTGGCATTTTTTAAATGGACTAACTTAGGCACCATTTTAGCGATTAACGGTGCCGCGTTACTACAAGCTCTTAGCTTAACTGGACCGGAAGTATTTGTACTGTTTATTTTGATGTGTGCTTTAGTTAACTTAACTCTAGGCTCATCGTCAGCGCAGTGGGCAGTAACAGCACCTATCTTTGTTCCTATGCTAATGCTCATAGGTTATGCACCCGAGACAATTCAAGCGGCTTATCGTATTGGTGATTCAGTAACTAACTTAATTACCCCGATGATGAGTTACTTTGGTTTAATTCTTGCGGTTGCCACTAAATACAAAAAAGACATGGGAATAGGTACTTTGGTAGCCACTATGTTGCCATACAGCTTAATCTTCTTTGTTGGCTGGGTGGTACTGTTTTACTTATGGGTATTTATTTTAGGTATGCCAGTAGGCCCTGGGGCACCAACGTATTACACACCCTAGTTAAGTAAGGTTTATTATTTACTTATAAAAATGCCAGCTTATTAGCTGGCATTTTTAATAGCTATATAAAGCTAATTATGAAAATACGACGGTTTTATTGCCATTAATAAACAGCTAGAGTATTACCAAATTGGTTTAATAACATGCCGCCTAAACAAAGGCTTCTTTTGGAGCTAATAATACAACTTTGGTTTTTTCTTCGCCGTGCAGTGCCTCTTTTACGCTAGCAGGTAATCCTTCGCAAAGTTATAATAAGAATCGCAGCGGGATTAGCCTGTGAGTTCTGCTCTCATTAAAAGCGTTGTGCATCTTTATCAACAAGGCCTAATAATATCTAAATTATGCTGATTACAGAGTTTGGTAATTTTGGCTAAGCCTAATATCGTTTGCGTATTAGTTGGTTAGTGTATTACTTATTTTCCTCATTCCCTCCCTGTCTTTACTGCGCTTGCTGGGGGGAATCACATTTATATCAAAGTGTAGAGAGGGGGGGTTTAGTTTGGAAAGATGCCACCTAGTAATAAGGTGGCATATATAGATAAGCTAGTTTTTTGGCTCAGACGCTAAATCGTCTTCCTGACGTAAAAAACCAGCGGCTTCCTCATCATCTTTGGTTAAAGCTGGCTGCATAGGCATAGCCCGTGTTTGCTGGTTTAACTGGTGTAGTTGAGATGCATTGCCTAAATCGCGTTCGCTAGTGATTGAGGCAATTGATTCTCGATCTTTCAAAAAGGCAATTACATCTTTTTTGATTGCTTGTAATTGACCTTCATCTTTATGCATTTCCATAATATGTCGAGGATGCTCGAGGTTTTTCATGCCTGTAGCTGCAAAGGTTGTAGAAACAATGCGCGAAACAATCACCCAAGGCGTTATGCTGCTACGTACCAAGGTATTTTCCGAGCGTGTGCTATCATGAATACCGGTACCCGTTGATATTTTTGACTCAGTAAATGTGCCCTCGCACTTGAAGTACACGAGTAAAGATTCAAATTGCATTTCAGCAAAAAATAAATGGGCACTATTGCTCAGAAGTTGAGCAAATGCTTTAACTAATATGCCGATAAGTAATAAATGAACACTTGCCATTAACAGCTCGCTAAACTCAATAATATTTTTATTATTAAAGGCTTGTTCAATACTATTTATATTAGCAGCGTCAATATAGTGGTAAATATTAATAAAAGAGTAAGCAAGCAACACAGTAAAGGTAAGCGCTACAATGTAGAGTAAGTTACCACTAATTAACGCAACTAAACGAGAAAGGTTAAAGTGCTTACCTAAATCCATTGTGTGTAGTTTAGGCTGAATCTCTTGAATCATTTCGCCTTTAAACCCGCCTTTTCCTTCAATTTGCTCTTGTAGTTTAGGATCTAGCTCACGATAAACCCTATTAGGTACTTCTTTATAACGGCGATTAGCCATTACTAAGTTATCAAGATTTATAAAAATTTCATCTGGATGAACAGACTCTTGCCAGTTTTCACGTAGTTCTGATACTTCAGCGCTTGGTGTCACTTCGTTTAAACGCGCTTTAATCATCACAAAAACAAGTGCACAACTAAGTGCAGCTAAAATAATAATGGCAGTTAAATAGAGGCCCGCATTAAGGTTGGGTAATTGCTCAAGCCAATTGTCTATTTGTTGTTTGCTTATGCGCTGTTCCTGCATTATCCACGACATAGACAGGCCTATAGCAATGGGCAATATAAAGGATAAAGAAATGATTTTAGCAAGAGCACCAGTACCTAAGGCTTCAATATTTTTCTCTGCATTACGTGAAATAGGTTTGCCAGAAGAGCGCCAAGAAAACAGCACATAAAACATTAATATGGCACTATATATTGGAAAAGCTAGTTCGCCAGCTTCACCGGTAAAACCAGACAGTGACACAAAGGCGACCAATGCGTAAGCGATAAGAGCAACCAGTGTGCTTATCCATGAGCCAAATAAACGTTGAGCAACATTACGTATTGGGTAGGGTAAAAATAATAGTTTTGGTACTAAACTATGTAGCAAACGCGATAAAAAGCCATTTGGTTCTTTAAAAGTACTGTTTTTGCGACCAACAAGCATTTCTTCTAATGTTTGCGCAGTGTAGGCTACTTCGTTTTTTTCTTCTTGTGCAGTTGAGGTTTGTGACTTACTAAAATTAAACGCCAACGATGTTGGGTGGTTTCTACCTACGAAGTACTTAAGCGTTGCATAAATACCACCCGATAAAGTCCGAATGCCTAGGGCGAGTATTAACATGCCAAATATCATTAAGATCCAACCTGCTGTTGCATCTTCTTTTACAGAGCTAGACGCGATAACAAGCAAGCTGATGCCAACAACAGATTCAATAAGCCCTCTTATTGCTTTTACTTTACCTTCCAGTTTGAAAGGGTTTTTTAGTCCAAGATCGATTGATCCGTAATCAAAAGCCATCAAATGCTCCTTATAAATAGTACATCCTAAAAAGGGAATATCAGCATAGCTACAATAACGCATGCATTAAGACATTATTGCTTAATTTCTGATTGTATATCAATAATATTGTTCAGCTTAAGGTTACTTGAATATGATAAGTTAAATCTTTTAAAGGTTGTTATTGCTTAAAAGGGAGTGTAGTAAATAACCTGATATTTCAGCTAATCCATAAAGTGAATGGTTTGACCAAGAGGGAAATTGCATATTTTGGCCGTGAAGGTTGATAGTAAAGGCCGAGAAAAATAATGATATAAGTCTAACAAAAGTCGCTATTTTCGGTTCTAATAGAAAACAGCTGATACGTAAATTTACTTTGTTTTAATAAAGTCTCTTAACCAGTGTTTAGGTTAAGTTATATTGAATAAACAAATGCCAGCTTATTAGCTGGCATTTTTAATAGCTATATAAAGCTAATTATGAAAATACGACGGTTTTATTGCCATTAATAAACAGCTTATGCTCTGATGCTAGTTGCAGTGCTTTACAAAACACCGTTTTCTCCACATCTTTACCCATTTTAGCCATCATCTCAGCTGTATTCGCATGGGTCACACTCGACACGTCTTGTAAAATAATAGGGCCCTCGTCTAGCTCATTATTAACAAAGTGAGCCGTGGCACCAATAATTTTCACACCACGTTCAAATGCCTGGTGATATGGTTTTGCACCAATAAAAGCAGGTAAAAATGAGTGATGAATATTAATTATTTTACCCTCAAAACGACCCACAAATTCAGGGCTTAAAATACGCATGTATTTAGCTAGGCCAATAATGTCAGGGTTATAGCTGGCAATTAAGTCACCGACTTTTTCGTCGTGCTCACTGCGCGTAAGTCCTTCATGAGAAACCATATGAAAAGGAATATTAAACCCTTTCACTAGAGGCTCTAGAGTAGGGTAGTTAGCGATAACGGCGAGTATCTCTATGTTTAGAGCTTGTTCAAATTGCTTTAATAACATGCCGCCCAAGCAATGAGCTTCTTTTGTGGCTAATAGTACCACTTTGGTTTTTTCTTCACCGTGCAGTGCCACTTTTGCGCCAGCTGGTAATACTTCGCGCAGTTGTGACAAAAACTCAGCATGTGGTTCGCCTGTAAGCTCTGTGCGCATAAAAAAGCGTTGTGCATCTTTATCAACAAATTCGTTGTTACGAATAATATTTAAATTATGCTGATTACACAGTCCGGTAATTTTGGCGATTAAGCCTATATCGTCTGCGCATTGGGTGGTTAGTATATAACTCATTTTCCTCATTCTTACCCAGTGGTTAGTTGCTTCATTATTTGTGTTTTAATTTAGAAAGCAAGACCTTTGTGTGATAGCCAATGTTTAATTTTAATTTACGCTAAGATAGCGTTAGTAAGGTTAATTTAGCTTTAAGTAAGTTTAACAAATTGTGTTCTAGTAAGGATTTAAAACAAGGAACTAAATCAGTTGTTTATTACTATATTTATACTATTGTCTAGTTAAAAAGTTGTTTTTAGTGTGCTCTACTAGCATACGAGTATATTAAATTGCGAATTAACTCTGTTTGTGCTTAATTTGTATACAAGTGTGGCGCTATTGTAAGTAATATAAACAATGGAAACTTAGCTGCTAAGCGGCTGAAAAATAAAAAGCTTAATGGCTTATAATGTTAATTGGAGAAATAATGGGTAATTTAAGCTTAAAAAACAAGTTGCTACTGTTGGCTGTTTTACCATTGATAGTATTACTAATCAGTTTTATGGCGGGCTCTTATTATTTAGAGAAGCAGAATCAACAGCAAAACTTTAATGAGTTCAAAACTAAATTAATTGCTGATAAACAAACCTTGCTAAGAACAGAAATAGAAATCGGCTCTAAAGTAGTGCAATACCAATTAGCACAAGGAAATGAACAAGACGCTAAAAATGCGTTGCGAGATTTAACCTTTGGCGAAGATGGTTACTACTTTATTTATGATACCAATGGTATTAGTGTTTTTCATGCCTTATTGGGTGATGCAATAGAAGGTCAAAATAAAATAGGCATGACCGACCCAAACGGTAAAAAAATAGTGGTTGGCTTACTTGAGCAAGCGCGTAAAGGCGGTGGCTCGTTTACCTATCATTTTCAAAAGCCCAACACCACCGGCTTAGTCGAAAAAATTGGTTATGCTGCAATGATCCCAGGTACCAATTGGATGATAGGCACTGGCACATATATGGATGATATTGAAGCTGAGCTGGTAAAGTATCAAGCGACCATGGAGCGCCATTTAAGCGAAAAAATGACCACTTTGGTTTTAATATCACTTCTGCTTCTTGGTTTAGCAGCAGCCGGTGCGTTGTATGCTTCTAATAATATGCTGAAACCGATTAAACGTATGGTGCAAAGCTTAGATGATATTGCTAAAGGGGAGGGGGATTTAACCCGACGCTTAGAAATAGATACTCATGATGAAATTGGTCAGTTAGGTGAATCTTTCAATGTATTTGTGAGCAAGCTACACAGCATTATTGCCGGTGTGGTTGATGTAACAAGTGACGTTAAAACAGCCTCTTCAGATATTAATACGCAAACATTACTGATAGAAGACAAGTTATTAAAGCATAACCATGAAACCGATTTAGTGGCAACAGCGATTACCGAAATGTCAGCAACCTCGCATGAAGTTGCGCAAAATACCACACAAGTTGCAGTGTCAACGCAGGCGGCAACAAAAGAAGTGGCTAACGCGCAAGATTGTGTGGATGTTTCACTGAGCGAAGTATCAAACTTAATGGGCGAAATTAATCAAGCAGCAGAGCAGGTTAACTCGTTAAGTGAGCAATCTAAAAAAATTAACAGCGTATTGAGTGTAATTGGTGGCATTGCTGAACAAACAAACTTATTGGCATTAAATGCGGCAATTGAAGCGGCACGCGCAGGTGAGCAAGGTCGTGGTTTTGCGGTGGTGGCTGATGAAGTTAGAAGCTTAGCGAGCAGAACCCAAGACAGCACATTAGAAATTAACGAAATGCTAAGCGAGTTACATAATTTAGTAACGGCAGCTGTTGATGCTATGCATGCGAGTCAACAAAGCTGTAATCGTTCAGTTGAGTCTTCTCGCGCTATTTCTGAAAGCTTAGGTGCGGTAACCACGTCCGTGACCACCATTAATGATATGAGTACACAAATTGCTACAGCGGCAACAGAGCAAAGCAGTGTGACAGAAGAAATAAACCGTAACGTGTATGCGATTCAAGAAATAGTTAATGAATTAACACAGTCGAGTAAAACCACTTCTTCAGTAAGTCAGCACCTAGCAGGGCGAGGTGAAAACTTGGGTGACCTAGTAGGACAATTTAAAATATAGATAGCGTGATTTAAATTGCTAACTACGCTAAGCCGTAACATTATTTGTTACGGCTTTTTTATTGGTTGGCGCTGAGTGGGTGATAGTAGCTATAAATATCTAACGACACAGAGATTTTTTAATATTTTTATTCGTCTCTAATGTACACTATTAGCTATTCTTATTAATAAGTGCTTACTTATTACAGTAAATTTATAGTGAAAGACTATTTTAGGGTTTTGAAATGATAGAGTATCCGGTTGATCAGTTACCACAACTCATAAACGACTTATTGCAGTGTGATACCACAGAGCGCAAAAATAAATTACTTATAGATGCTCAACAAACCTTATCAACCGAACACTTATCTTTGTTGTTTGAAGCTATTCCTAAAGAGCAACGCCTTGAAATTTGGCATTTATTAGATGAAGACACGCAACACGAAATTTTCGTTAATTTAAGTGAAGATAGCTGTTTGTGGTTATTGCAGACTTTAGATGACAGCGACGGTTTTAAATTATTAGACGAAGTTAACGTTGAAGAGCTGCTTGAGTTAGAAGAAGTTATTCCACAACGTTTTATTGATTATGCAAAAAAGCAGCTAGATGAAGCACAAACCAAACAATACGAACTGGCGCAACAATATACACCTGAGCAGTTAGGTCACTGGATTGGCTTTGACTTTTTAAAGGTGTCTGACAAGCTCACTGCGGGTGGCGCTAAAAAGCTGCTACACAAAGGGTTACCGCAGTACAGCGAAGTGATTTATTTAGTGAGCCGTAAAGGTAGCTTAATCGGCGAAGTGGCAGTTAATGACCTAATAAAAGCAAATGATAACGAGAGCTTAATGACTCTTGCTAATCATGACTTTACTTCACTGCACGCAGACCATGATTTATATGAAGCCGCAGAAGTGGTTATTCACAGCGAGCAAATGGCTATGCCTGTGGTTAATGCCGATAACAAACTAATAGGACGTTTAACCATTGCATCGGCTTACGAGTTACGTCAAGAAATTGCTGACGAAGCAGCAGCAAAAGCCGGTGGTTTACGTGAAGACGAAGATTTATTTGCCAGTGTTCGTAAAAGTGCTAAAAACCGTGGTATTTGGTTAGGTATAAACTTAGCAACCGCATTTTTAGCTTCGTGGTTTATAGGCTTATTTGGCGCCACCATAGAACAAGTGGTGGCACTTGCGGTATTAATGCCTGTAGTGGCGTCAATGGGCGGAATAGCGGGTAGTCAAACCTTAACAGTTATAGTGCGCGGTCTTGCGCTTGGTCAGGTTACCGACTCAAACCGTAACGCTCTACTCAAAAAAGAGCTGCGTGTAGGGGCGGTAAATGGCTTGGTATGGGCTTTAGTGATTGGTTTGCTAACGTATCTATGGTTTAACGATATTATGCTTAGTATAACCATTACCGTGGCAATACTGCTGAATTTAGTGGCTGCATCGTTGGCGGGCGTAGTGATCCCGTCTATTTTAGATAAAATGAAAATTGATCCAGCATTATCAGGCTCAGTTATTTTAACCACAGTAACTGATATTGTCGGCTTTGTGACCTTTTTAGGGTTAGGTAGTTTGTTATTACTCTAATTTTTAAGCTAAACGCCACCTCCATGAAGTGGCGTTTAGGATAGATGTAGCGTCATGAAAAGGCCTTTAATTTAAACTTTAAACAATCGTACTTATTTTATTTCTGCCTTCCGTTTTTGCACGGTATAAAGCCGTGTCTGCGGCATATAACAGCGCCTCGTAGGTGCGGTACTGGTTATTATTTTCACAGGCAATTCCTTGGCTTACCGTAATTTTAACTTCTGGCGGCAATCCTATGTCGGTAAAGCTCATTTGTGCAATTTGTTGTTGTATATGGTTGGCCACAACCGTGGCGGTTTTTATATCGCAACGGGGTAAAATAATGGCAAACTCTTCACCGCCATACCTAGCAGCTAAACACTCTCTAGATGGAATGCACTGCAATAGCATTTTTGCTATTTTCTGTAAGCATTTATCGCCTTTAATATGCCCATAGGTATCGTTGAATTTTTTAAAGTGGTCAACATCAATTAATATACTGGTTAAAGGTTGTTGGCTTTGAATACTCTCTTGCCAGTATTTTTTTAACGACTCATCTAAAGCTAAACGGTTAGCAAGCCCAGTTAAATGATCGGTTGAGGCCTGTATTTTTAAACGGTTATACATGGCTTTATGAGTACTAAGATCGTGAAGTATACACACGTACAACTTTTGCGCCGATGCGAGACTTTTTGGTATGCTTGATATTGATAAGTCAGCTTCAATCACATCGCCATTGGCTTTGTTTATAGCAACTTCATTTGGGCCAATGCTAAGGGGAGTGTCCTTAATACCAATCCAATTTAATAAGGTCTGTTTATATTTATCAAGGTCTGCACCGTGTAAAAACGACAGTAAATTTTCGCCTATCAGCGACTGCTGAGAGTAACCTAATAGCTGTGCTGCTTTTGGGTTGGCAAACTCAAAACCTCCCTGTTCATTCAGTACAAAAATACCTTCGGCGGTGCCATTAAATAATTCAATTAATGCATCAAATTGAGTATGCGAAAAAGGGGATGATAAAGCGCTATCGAAGGGCAATGCTTTATCGTTATTAGTTGCGGCAGTCTCTTTATTGTTAATTTGTTTCGACACGTTTTAGCCTTAGCATGGTACAGACGTTTTTGATGTCTACAAATTTACTTAAAAAAGTGCAATTAAACCTTTCGGTAATCTTCTGTTTTTAACTGTTTGATATTTAATAATAAAAATCATGCTTGCACAGGTTTTAAGTAACCTGTGCAAGGTGAAAATTAATAATTAAGTGTTCAAAATTAAAACTCTTTATCATTTTTAATTTGCGGGTCAGCACTTTCATAGGCTTTGCCATTGCACTCAACGTTAAATACTAAACAGGCTGTGCCTAGGTTTTTATCGGTGTCGGTAATGGTAATTGTACGGCCGTTATCGCTTACTTTAAAGCTGAAATCTTGGGCGCAAGGCGTTTCTTTATTGACATCAGTAATAGTAGCGCCAGTAAATAAAAAGCCTTTAGCAAGCGTGGCTTCATCTAAACTATAAATACCTGCGGTTTCGGTTCTTACAACTCCGCCGCCAGTCACTTCTTTGGCATCTATAAAATATGTAAAGTTAGCTTCGCCGTCACTGTCTAGTACAATGTTAACTGTAAAGTGAATTTGTTCTTGAGTGTTATTCATATTATTTCCTTTTATATTCATGGTTATAGTTGAAAGTTGTTAATGCCTAGTTTAACTAGGTATGCTTTTATCTGGGGGATTTCGTTTGAGCGGTTTAAGCAGCTATACGCTTGTACCAGCGGGTACATTATTTTAATACTTTGATTTCTTTTTACTGTTTTAGTTATGGCTTTAAGTGCATTTAAGCAAAACTGTTCTCGTTCTATGGTGTTTTTGGCTAATTTTGCTTTGAGTAAGTTTACCCTCGTGATTACTAAGCTGTTCCCTATTCTCTTCTGATTGACTATGAACTGTTTAAAGTTTTCATCATTCTCAAGTGCTGTTAATAGCTCCAGCGCTTTATAAACTGAATTTCTATCAATAAAATATGTAATAAGGTTTATCTGTGTATTAATTGAGTAGGTATTATTAAGGTCTTGGCTTTTGATAAAATTTATAATTTCAATTGTTTGTCTATTAATCATTTTGTCAGGTGAAAGCATCAATTGGTGGGCTAAAAAACGATAATAACTACGCTGAAAATGTTTGCTTTTTGGATCTTGTAATCGTGCTTTATTAATCGTATCGGTAGCTTTTTTCGCCTTCTGAAAGGCATGTTTTTTTGTTGAAAGGTAACCAAGAAGGTAGCTTTGCTGAATAAGATTATTGGCTAAATCTGTTAATAAACTGGCATCGCTTGGGTTTTTAACTAACAAATTGTCCAATTCATTAGATGTGCTTTCTAAGATTGTTAATGCGGCATTAAAATCACCTAAATTCTCTTCTGTTTTTGCAAGCCAACTAAGGGTATCGGCCTTATCGCGTAATAAGTTTTTGTTGCTGGGTTTAAGCTCAAGGGCTTTGTTTTTAAGAGCCAGCGATTTTGTAAAGCCTTGTTTCGCGGCTGTGTAGTCAAATTTCTCTGTGTATAAAGACCCCAGCGAATTATGCGAATACGATAGCTCCATAATCGAGTTAAAATCATTCGGTGCTAATGAATACATTTTCTCACTGTAGGCATGATATTTTTTAAATAATGGCTCAGTAGCAGCGTAATCACTTTTGTCATAATGGAGCTGGCCGAGCCAAAAGGCATTAGCACCGGCGAGGGTGAGTAGCTCTAAGTTGTTTGGCTGAATTTTTAATAATGCTTCAAGGCGAATGCGGGCGTTTTCAAAGGCGGTGAAGGCCTCAATGGTTTTACCGCGAGAATAGGCCACTTCCCCCATGGCTTCCAGGGTTTGTGCGTACTGAAAGCGACTTTTAAACTCGGCTTGTTGACTGCTAAAGTTAAATAGCGAGCTTGGTTCCTCGACTTGATTGGTAAAATACTCAAGTGCTTTATTACTAATGCCATCAAGTAAGTCCATACGCTTAACGCTGCGTAATTTATCGGCAAAATCACCTACCATAAACCCTAGTAAGCTTTCGGCCTCTTGGCGTTTTTGCTGTGCAAGTTGCTGCGCTTGAAAGCTAGTAACACTCATAAATAGGGCAACACAGGTAAGTAAACAAAGCAGAGCGACGGTGCCGCGTTTTATGGTTGTTTTTGTTTTACTGTGTTTAAGAGAGCTGGTTATAAGCGCGCGTTCGTTATCGTCTAGTTCGAATATGTTGTCGTTTAATAAGGTAACGGCCTCTTGCAGCGGTTTACCCGGCGCTAACAGGTAGGCGTTACTTTTTTGCTCATTAAGCCATTGTTGCGTGTGGTGGTGTAAGCGGCTTTTTATAGCAAGGGCATCTTTATGGTCATTAATCCACTGTTTGGCACGTGGCCATTGGCGTAATAATGCCTCGTGGGCAAGGCTAAAGTAGGCTTCTTGGTTTTGTAAATGCGATACAAATAAGCGGCTATCGACCATAGCTTGAACCAGTTCTTTTTGGCTGGTGTTGGTTAATGCTTGCAAGCGGGCTGCGCGGCTCGTAATGGTTTTACCATCTGGGTTTAGCGTTACTAATTGCGATAACACGCTTTTTAGTTGCTGTTGTTGCGCTTGAGAAAGCCCTATAAATACTTCTTCGGCTTTTTTACCAATGGCACCCTCAATACCGCCGAGTTTTTCATACACACTGTGCAATAACTCATTATTATCACTGCGCTGTAAATACAGCTCTTGCAGTGTGTATTGCAGCATGGGCAGTGCATCAGGGTTGTTGGCGGTATCGGCGCAAAGTATTTCATCCAGCGGGGTTTTAGTGTGTGGGTCTTGCGAAAACGTTAAATTAGCGGTTAACGCTGGCAAGCGAATAATTTGTTGTAGTTCATGGCGATTTGGCGGGGTTAAATCGTAATGCGCGCCATGAGCTTTGCCCGCCATAAGGCTTGGCTGCTCAACCACTAAAGGGTAAAAATCGTTACGACAGGCACTAAATACAATCACCGCTTTAGAGGTCGCTAAACGCTCAATAACAGATAAAAAATGACTTCGGGTGTCGTTACTAAATAGCGGTGAGGAAAGTAGCACTTCTAAGCGGTCTATAAACAAAAACAATTGCGGCGTTTTTGCAGCTGTTTGAGTATTTGCAATTATATTTTTTAAGCAGCTAATAACATTGTCTATGTCATGTTCTAGCTGCTGCGCCAGCGTTTGTGCGCTTAACCCTGTAAATACTGGAATGTCGTTAATATCCCAATCTAGCATGGCTGAGGCGAGATCTAAATACAGCCTATTTTCAGCTACATCAGCAAAGTCGAGTTGGGTGTACGACATTACTCTAATGCCGTTATAGCCTCGCTCGTCGAGTAGTTTTGGCAATATACCCGCATTAACTAATGATGATTTACCCGTGCCACTAGGACCAAGGATTAAACAAAATGCGCGCTGCAATGTTACTTGGTTTGATACGCTCTCTAATAACGTGCTGATGGCCTTATTACGACCAAAAAATAAGTGGGTATCGGTTGGGTTATATGCACTCAAACCTAAAAAAGGAGAGCCGCCTTGCCATGTGTTAACTTGGCAGGGGAGGTCATCAGCTAATGGAAACTCAACCGTTGCAATAACCCTATAACCACGTTTACGTATGGTTTCTATGTATTGCGGCGCGCTTGCCTTATCACCCAGAGCTTTTCGAAGTTGAGTGATAGTTTTATGCAGAGGGTTATCGCCGGTTTCTGTGTTTGCCCAGCAGTGAGTTAATAACGCGTCGCTACTCACAATCTCTGCTTGGTTTTGACACAAGTATACCAGTACATCCATGGCTTTAGGTTCTAGCTGTTTTTGTTCCTCAGCGCGTTGAATGGTGTTACTGGCAGGGGTTATTTGCCATTCACCTAAGTAAAAGGGAGGTTGATGCATAATAGGCTCATTTTTATAGTTATAAGTGCACTTAGTTTTTGCTTTAGTTATATTAGTAGTACTAGTTATTTTTATTAAGTGTAACAATGCGCTGTGGAAACGGAATTTCTATATTGGCATCGTTAATTGCTTTATATACGCCGCCATTAATAGCGAGCTTAGTTTCAATAATTTTAGTGGTAGGAACCCAGTATCGATAGCTAATAGTAACGCCGCTATCAGCAAAGCGCTCTATGCCAATTTGTGCATTGGGTTGTTTAGCAACCAGTTCGTGATTAGCTAATACGTTTTCGATAAGGTTGATCGCAGTATCACTAGAGGCGCTGTAGGCTATGTCTATTTCACCTTTTACTAAAGAGTAGTTAAATGAGTTATGTAGGATTTCGCCAACGATATGCTTATTGGGAATGGTTATTTCTACTTTTTCTTCATTAATTAACACGGTGTGACCCAGTTCAATTACTTTTACTTGGCCACTAACCCCTTTTACTTCTATGGTATCGCCTACCACAAATGGCCGCGTGGCAATAATAGCAAGCCCGGCGCCATAATTAGAAAGCATGCCTTGTAATGCTAAGCCAGCACCTAAAGAAGCGGCACCTATTGCAGCAACAAACGGGGTAACACTAATGCCAATTTTACCAAGCGCAATTATGATCACCATAATGATCAGCAGTACTTTAACTACATTACTAACAAAGTTAGTTAAGGTGATATCAACGTTATGTCGAGTCATCAAATTGGCAACTACTTCGGCAAGTTTTTTCGCCACCCAAAGACCAACCAGTAGAATAAAAATAGCACCGACTATTTGCATACTATAGGTGACTAAATACTCGGTAAGTAGGGCGTAGTACTTTTCAAATTGCTGAATTTCGGAACTGATCATGGTGAGCTCTAGTTTTAGTTATATTGGTATCAACTTACTATAACAAAGTGCTCACTAAAATTGGATATAATAGTGGTACTATCACAGCAGTTAATAGCGCACTCAATGCCATAGCCACCGATGAAAACGCCCCTATTTTTGGATGTTCGGCAATTGCAGCCGCTGTACCTATAGCGTGACAGGCCGTTCCCATTGCAATGCCTTGTGCCTCAAAGTTAAATATTTTAATTAATTTTAGTAACAAAAAGCCAAACAAAGCCCCAAGCAAACCAATAAAAATAACCATAGCAGCGGCTAGCGAGCTGATCCCGCCAAGTGAGTCGGTGACAAGTAATGCAATAGGTGTAGTAACGCTGAGCGCGGCAACTGAAGCGCTGAGCTGCGATGGGACAGCAAATAAAACACTTAATACAAAAGCCACCAGTGTGGCGTTAATAATGCCAATACTGCAGGTGACTAAAATGAGTAAAAAGTTTTTTCGAATATGCATAAACTGCTGATACAAGGGGAGGGCTAACGCGACTATGGCCGGCTCTAATAACCACGTTAACAACCGACTATGCGATGCAAATTGTGAATAAGGTAATTTAAGGTTAACGAGTAATAAGGCAATAATGCCGATACTTAAAAATACGGGGTTCGTGAGGGATTTTAAAATGCTGTGACTTACTCTCACATTGAGCATTTTTAGTCCAAAAAAAAGAGTCATTATAAAAGGGATGGTCAACCACCAAAGGCTTGGCGTTATTGCACTGATTTGCTCATTCATTGTTTTCAGTGCCCTTAAAGTGGCCAACCACACTGGCTACTAAAATTAAGCTACTCAAGGGCACTATAATCATCACAGTGGTTAAAAATGGCCAATGTGTTTTTATAAGTCCCAAGTGTTCAATAAAACCAACGCCTGCAGGAATAAAGAAAATAGGCATTACATTTAAAATAGGCGAGGCGCATGGAGTAAGTTGCTGCTCTTTAACAATGCCTGATAAAAGTAGTACCAGTAAAATAACCATTGCTAATAGTGGCGCAGGAAAACTGGCATCAATAAAGTGCATAATAAGTTTGCCCGCTGCCAAGCAAAGCAAAATGATAGCGCTACTTAAAAAGTATTTCATGACGACGACTCAATACAATAGAGGGTTATCATTTTAACAAATAACGCTGTTTTGTGCATTGTGCCTTAGTATTACCATCAATGTTACCAGCGCTTGGCGTTTGAAAACTCAATACCAGTTTTACCTTTTGCTTTAGCAATGGCTTTTTTAGTATTGGGGTTGCTTAATAAGCGAATTTGGCTCCATGTTTCTTTAGCGAGTATTTTTCGAGCTTGGGCTTTATAGCTTTGTTGAGTTACTCGTTTTATTGCCGCCAATGTGTCAGGTGAACGCGCTTGTAATGTTTCAAGCATTTCTTTAGTTGCTTTATCTGTATCGTCGGTTGTTTTTGTTACTAAACCGAGTTCAAAAGCGTTTTGTGCGTTTATTGGTTCGGCATGGCTTGCTAGCCAAAGTGCTTGGTCGCGTTTTACTAAGCCTGAAAGCATAACATTAGCGCTCATGTCTGGGCATAACCCCCAGCGCGCTTCCATAATGGCGAGTTTGGCATCGTGGTGAACAATTCGGTAATCGGCACCCAGTGCTATTTGCAACCCTCCACCAAGGCAATTTCCATTTATTTTAGCAATTACAGGCACACTCAATGACTGCCAGCCCAGTACGACCTTTTGCGCTAGGTTTTGATTACCAGGTAGCCATTTGAATAGGAGCTTTATGATATTGAATGGTGAGGCCATAACCGCGTTAATATCGAGTCCCGCACAAAAGTGTTCGCCCTCACCGGTTAATACAACCGCACGAATACTGGCATCTCTTTTTATATTTTTAATCACCTTGTTAAGCTCAACAAACATAGCAAAGCTTAAGGCATTTTGTTTTTCTACGCGATTTAATGTAACAGTGGCAATACCCTGTTTTTTTTCTAATTTTATCATTATGCACTCCTCTGACCTGTTGTTTGAGCTTATGTTTTTATTGATGTTAAGTAAAGTGGATGAAGATGAATAAAAACAAAGTGAATTTTTTAATGTAAGTTGGGTCTATTCCCTTTAAAGGAAAATTTAATTTAAAAGGTCAGTAGACCTTAATACAAACCCATCCAACAATATCTATAAGTATTAGGTAAAAGTAAAAAAGCCAGTATTTAACGTGTTTTTTTTATCAAAACCCTAACAACTTTTGATATTATGGCGCCAACTTAAAAGCTCAGAGGTTACCCACTCATGTCAGGTCCACGTTTATTTACGATAGAAGAAGCAACTCATCAAGCTTATGATATTTTTTTGGAGCTGGCTCCCAATAATTTAAGCGACAAAGATGTTGAAGAATTTAACCTACACCGTGAAGAACTAGGCTTTATTGAAGAAGATGAGCCCGATGAACAGTGGCAAGACTTTGTTGCACTAGAAATTGAACCTGAGCATTTTATTCAAGTATTAGTTGGCCTTGAGTTTGATAACGAAGACGTATTATTTGCGAAAATTTTAATTAGCCGTGATAAAGACGCGCCTTTTTGTCATATTTTGTGGAAAGAAAGTGAATAACCATTTCTCTGCTTTTTTGTTATTGCCATATGTAAGAGAACGTATTTTGCGAAACTCCTTTGTATTACTGCTTTTATTATTTAGCTGCTTTAGCTGGGCAGTTGATCCCTTTGAAGATTTTCATGAGTATGGGGAGCTCTCTGATGAAGAAATTCATGAGTTACACAAAGGCGAAGTATTGTATGGTGATACCGAATTTGGTTTTATTTTAAGTAAAGGTAACACTAATTCAACCAGTTTTAAGCTTAAAGGGAACCTTTATCAAGATTTTGAAAACTGGCGAAATCAATTCAAAATAGACTCTTTGTACAAACGTGATGAAAACGAAGAAACGGGTGAGTCGGATGTGACTGCTAATCGCGTGTTTTTCTCTGCACAGGGTAACTATAAAATAGGCGTTAAAAACTCGTCTTTCTTTATTTACGGGGATTATGAGGAAGATCAATTTAGCGGCCTTGATTTTAAAAGTACGGTAGCAACCGGTTATGGCGCACGTGTTTATCAAGGGGCTAAAAATAAGGTAGATATAGATATTGGCCCAGGTCTATACCGCTCAGTTGCTGATGATGAGTCAACAGCACTTGAAGACGACAAAGACAAAATGGGTTATTTACTTCGTATTGCAATGCAGTGGGAGAGGTTGGTATCTAAGCGTACCCGATTTAATCAAGATATCAGTATAGAACAATCTTTGTCTGGGCTTAACTCACGGTTAAAGTCAGAAACGGCATTAATTAGCCAAGTGGTTGGCGCGGTATCGTTAAAGTTTGCTTATATGTATCGTTATAATTCTAAGCCTGAAGAAGATAAACTAAAATACGATTCAGAGCTCAGTGCCACCTTAGTGTACAGTTTTTAATTTTTTAACTTTTTAATAGAGAGTGTTATGTATCAGCATAAGCAGTATGCGGTATTTATATTTGTAGTATTAGCGTGGATCAGTGGTTTTGTTGCGCTTGCATGGAATTTAATTGGTGCCGATGCCCCGTTAATCGTATTTGCTGGTATTTTAGTGCTGGTGGGTTTTTTGTTCCACGGTTTAACCATTAAAGTTGACGAAACTCATATTAGCTGGGCATTTGGCCCTGGTGTTGCAGGCCAAAAATTAGCATTAGAAGACATAGTGGATGTAAAGGCAGTACAAAATTCATACCGCCATGGTATTGGTATTCGCATTACACACGATGGGTGGATTTATTCGGTATCAGGCTTTAGTGCGGTGCAATTAACGCTTAAAGATGGCACTCAGTATCGCTTAGGCACGAATGATCAAGCTGGATTAGTTGCTGCGCTTGAAGATAAAATAACCCCAGTTGAAATGCCAGCAGCAGAGCCTCAAGCCAAATTACGAACACAGAATAATATGCTATAAAAAAAGCGCCTTAGGCGCTTTTTTTATAAACGTGTAGTAATTTTATTTAGCGGGTTTTAGTGCTCGTGGCCACAGCCGCCTTCACCATGAACGTGGCCATGCTCAAGCTCTTCGGCTGTTGCATCGCGTACTTCTAAAATTTCTACATCAAAGTTAAGTGTAATGCCGGCAAGTGGATTATTACCATCAACAATCACTTCTTCGTCTTGAATATCGATGATCATTACTGATTGGTCACCGTCATCTGTGGTTGCACGAAATTGCATGCCCACTTCAATTTCCATACCTTCAAACATTGATTTAGGTACAGCTTGCATTAAGTGATCATGACGCTCACCGTAACCTTCTTCAGGCTCCACTTTTACGCTTAGTGTATCGCCAGCTTGCTTGCCTTGCAGCGCGTTTTCAAGCCCTGAGATCAGGTAACCTGTACCAACGATAAAAATTAATGGCTCACCGCCAAATGAGTTATCAATGGTATTGCCGTCATTATCTAAAACAGAGTAATGCATTTTTACCACTTTATTTGCTGCAACGATCATAGTCATTCCTATTATTCATCTTCAAGAGAGTAAGGTAGAGGCAGAATGTTTAGCTCTACCGAAGGGGTGTGTTTTGCACGAAGAGTCTGATCGATATCAGTATCGTTTGGCAACACGACCAAACCAGTTAAAGTCTGTGTTTGTTCATTATAGCTTTGCGCAATAAGTTTACCTGCGCGGCGCCAGTTTTCACCTAATTGAGTTTCAATGTCGGATGCTTCGAGTAAACCTTCACTTTGCCCTGAAACGATATACATAGCACGTTTGTTTTTGCCTAGGTACTTCATACGTGCAACGGTTTCTTGGCCTGTGTAGCAACCCTTTTTAAAGCTAATGCCGTTAATGGCTTGCAGATTAACCATTTGCGGTACGTATTCATCAATCGCATCGACACTTAATTGCGGTTCACCAGCGAGTATAGACGCTTGTTGCCATAGGGCATCGTTGTCGAGGGTCGACACGTCGTCAGGTAGGCAAAATTGGCTATCAACCATCAATAAAACGCGGTTTGATGCAAGTTTAAGGGCTTTACCGTGAGCGAAGTCACAAGCCGTTGCGTCATCGCTGAAGTGAATATCGAGTTGTACGAGTATGTCTGTTAAGTTATCGCCAAGTAGACCAATTAATCGCTCTGATGCTTTATTAATTTCAACTTTTGCAAATACAGCGTATTTTTTTAATTCAGCTAGTGAACGTTCGACTTCTGCACTTGAACCAGCTAAAAAGTAACTTTGTTGATAAGAAAATAGCTTAAATACACCCCATAACTTACCTTTTGCACTACAGTGACCTGCCCACAAAAAGTTATTGTTGTTGAGTTTATTTAGATCTTGAGTGATTTGTCCGTGTAGGTACGATAATTTATCTGCGCCTGAGAGGCTAATAACCTGATGTGATAAAGGACATGCATAAACCTGAGACATAAACACCTTCTTTGCAATAACAAATGAGGCCACATAATAACGTAGTTAAAGCGTATGGTACAGCGACTAACAGACGATGTTTTTATAACTTAGTGCTGTTAAATTAATGCGTATTTGGTAAACTCGAGTTAATTAAATATGAGGTTTAAAATGGTTGAAATACATAGTAAAGCACGTATCCGTTGGGCTTGTCGCCGTGGCATGTTAGAGCTAGATGTTTTGTTTATGCCGTTTGTTGAAGAAGCTTATGATTCGTTAGATGCTAAACAGCAAGCGATTTTTCAGCGTCTATTAACGCAAGAAGACCCAGATTTATTCGCTTGGTTTATGGGCCATGAAGAATGTAAAGACGCAGAGCTAAACAGCATGGTTCAGCTAATTTTAGACCGAGTTCGTGTATAGATTTACCGTTACAGATAATAAAACAGACCACAAACCGATTGTGGTCTTTTTTTGTGTGCTGACTTTAGTGTTGTGCCTATTTATGAACTCGGTGGTGGCAACTCTTTTTTGTATTGCACTTAATACACTTGCTGGCATTATTGTTTGGCGAAAAATCGTGGCTGCTCAACCACAGCAGGGCATTATACTTTTAGAGCCGAATCAATTTCGTTTTGAAGGATCAGGCAGGCAAATTCAAGGGCTCATTAGTAACCAAAGCCGGTTACTCGGTCAGAGTGTGTGGCTGTATATTAATGGCTTTAGTAAAAACTATTGGCTGATTATCTCAGCCAATAGTGTTGATGAGCAAAGCTATGCGCGCTTGAAACGGGCAACGCTTGAAGCAATTAATTACGTAGCGGAGTCAAAATAGTGGGCGTTGGGTTCTCATTTTGCTCTGGATAATCAATAGTAAAGTGTAGTCCACGACTTTCTTTACGTTCCATAGCGCTTCTAATTATAAGCTCGGCAACTTGTACCAAATTACGTAACTCAAGTAAGTTATTACTCACTCTAAAGTTTGCGTAATAATCGTGTATTTCTTGTTGCAGTAACTCAACACGATGAAGCGCACGTTCAAGGCGTTTAGTTGAGCGTACAATCCCCACATAATCCCACATAAACAATCGTAGCTCATGCCAGTTATGGGTGATCACGATTTCTTCATCTGAATTAGATACACGGCTTTCATCCCAACTAGGTAAATCAACCAGCGCGGGTGCGGTCTCTATTTTACTCAAAATATCTTTTGCTGCTGCATGGGCAAATACAATGCACTCTAATAATGAGTTACTTGCCATGCGGTTAGCACCATGTAAGCCGGTATAAGCCACTTCACCCACAGCGTATAAATTTGCTAAATCCGTTTTGCCGTTAAAGTCGGTCATTACGCCACCACAGGTGTAATGTGCCGCAGGAACGACAGGGATTGCTTCTTTGGTTATATCAAGGCCTACGCTCAAGCATTTAGCGTAAATAGTAGGGAAGTGTTCAATAATAAAATCTTTGTCTTTATGGCTAATATCTAAATATACGCAATTTGCGCCAAGGCGTTTCATTTCAAAGTCGATAGCGCGCGCTACAATATCGCGAGGAGCGAGTTCTTCTCGTTCATCAAACTCTTTCATAAAGCGAGTGCCATCAGGGCGTTTTAAATAGGCCCCTTCACCACGCATTGCTTCAGTAATTAAAAAGTTTTGTAATTCTGGGTGGTAAAGACTGGTTGGATGAAATTGATTAAATTCCATGTTAGCAACGCGACACCCTGCACGCCATGCCATTGCTATGCCATCACCGCTAGAAACATCAGGGTTAGAGGTGTAAAGGTATACTTTACTTGCGCCACCGGTTGCTAAGGCAACAAATTTTGCACCAATGGTTTCTACTTTTTTGGCCTTTTTATTCCACACATGCATACCGTGAACATGTGACCCCGTTTTACCGATATTTTTATCAGTAATTAAATCAATCGCATTATAATGCTCTAACAAGGTGATATTACTGTGCGCTTGAACTTGGCTAATCAGCGTTGTTTGCACTGCTTTGCCAGTGGCATCGGCAGCATGCAAAATGCGTCGATGGCTATGACCCCCTTCACGGGTTAAATGAAAGCGCTCTTTACCTTTACTATCAAATTCCATATCAAAAGGCACGCCTTGATCAATCAACCATTGTAGGCAGTCATGCGCATTACTGGCAGTGTAATGAACAGCTTCTCTGTCACACAAACCGCCACCTGCATCTAAGGTATCTTCAACGTGAGACTCTATACTGTCATTTTTTTTATCAAAAACAGCGGCAATTCCGCCTTGGGCATAAAGAGTAGAACCTTCGGTTAATTCACCTTTACTGATCACGGTAACGTTACAGTAATTAGCCAAAGATAAAGCAAGTGATAAGCCTGCTGCGCCGCTACCAATAATAGCGACATCGGTAATGTGATGTTTATTTTGGTTCATCTGTGAGGTACTTTGCGGTTACAATGCTCAGATAGAGCAATATTTATTTTTAATACTTATAGTTGTACCATATTTGTTGAACTACTACTAAGTGGTTTTAGCGTATAAACGCGTAATTTGTAGCTATTTTATAAAAAAACAATATGAGTCAGAACTTTTTATTCATCTAAGGGTCAGAGTAGGTGTGAACAATGGCGACACTATGAATAATAAGCAAGAATCAATCAGAGGAGTACCGGCTCGAATGAGCGAGCAGGAATTAGATTTAGCGTTAGTGAAAAGGGTCCAGCAGGGAGATAAAAACGCCTTTAACCTATTAGTTAAGAAGTATCAGAACAAAATAGCCGGTTTGATCTCACGTTATGTATCAAATCAAGGTGACATTGCTGATGTAGCACAAGAAGCGTTTATTAAAGCGTATCGTGCCCTTCCAAACTTTCGTGGTGATAGTGCTTTTTATACTTGGCTTTACCGTATCGCCGTTAATTGTGCTAAAAATTATTTAGTGGCTCAAGGGCGTAAACCGCCAGCAAATGATATAGATGCTGACGATGCCGAGTTTTATGAAGGTGCAGATTCAATGCGTTCTAACGCGTCACCTGAAAATTTACTATTAAGCGAAGAAGTCCGCGCTGTTATTTTTAATACGATTGATAGTTTGCCTGAAGATCTTAAAACCGCGATTACTCTTAGAGAAATTGAGGGTATGAGCTATGAAGAAATAGCCGTGGTTATGGATTGCCCAGTCGGGACGGTACGTTCGCGTATTTTTCGTGCCCGTGAAGCAATTGATAATAAATTAAACCCATTAATAGGCGAGTCTTAGTATGACAAAAGCACACGTTAACCGCTTAGATAACGAATCGTTATCAGCATTACTTGACGGTGAACAAACATTAAATGATGCAACTATTGCATCGGATGATGTTGCTACGTTTGGCCGTTACGCGTTAATCGGTGATGCAATGCGAGCTAAAGAAAATAACAATAATATGGATTTTGATATTAGTGATCGCATTTCGTTAGCACTTGAGAGTGAGCCCGTTTATGCAGACTTTAGCCAGTCTGATAAGTTGGCAACCCCTTCAAATACCGAAACAGAAAATAAAGTAGTGGCGTTTAATTGGCGTAAACCAGTTGCTCAATTAGCGATTGCAGCGAGCGTAGCAATGTTTACTATTGTTGGTGTGAACACCTTACCGCAAGGTGAAGATGCTGTGCAAAACGAAATTCCATTATTGCAAACCACGCCGTTAACCGGCATGGCGTCGCCAGTAAGCTACTCATCGGCACCTGCACTTGATAACGCAGAGCAAGGTTTGCGAGAGCTTCAGCAGCAACGCATTGGCGCATTAGTACTTGAACATCAGCGTCAAGCGCGTGTAGCTCATTCGTTAAAAACAGCTAAAACAGATGAAACATCCCCAGAGGAAAAAAACTAATTAGATGAAAGTAATTACTTTTATTATGTCATTGGTGCTGAGTTTTAATACTTTTGCCAATGACACAAACCCTGCTAAAGATTTACTGCTTGAAATGGCCAGTGCAGTTCACACTCGTAATTTCGACGCCTCTTTTGTTGTTGTTAAGGGTAAAAGTATGGAGCCCTACCGTTGGGTGCATGCTAAACAAGGTGATATAGAGCTTGAACATTTAAGTTTGCTTAATGGTGCAGGCCTTGAAATGATCCGCATTGACGATCAAGTTACCTACTTTGAGCCACAATCAGAACCTTACTCGTTAACAACCGATTCAATTGCAGGGCCTATCCCAGAAGTCTTATTTAAAGATATTAACCGCTTAAGTGCGCATTATGATTTTGTGCTTGGTGGTAAAGGTCGTATTGCGGGGCGTCCTGCTCAGCTGGTTCGAATTGAATCTAAAAACGATGACAAATATAACTATTGGATTTGGATTGATACTGAGTCGTCTTTATTGTTGAAAGCCGCCTATGTGAATCACCAAGGCGAAGCGCTTGAGCAATTACAACTTACCCACATTAGCGTAACTGAGCAACCGGCAAGCTTATTATTAGAAGTACTTAATCGTAATTTTCCAACACCATTACCCGCTAATTCAATTGATGAACAAAGCAAAGCGAATGCTATGAATTGGACTATTGGATGGCTACCTGAAGGGTTTGAATTACTTAAGTCCGATAGACATAAGCTCGACTTAAACAATGAATTAACAGATTACTATTTATTCTCTGATGGGTTTGTTGAGGTATCAGTATTTGTGCAACGGCCACTACCAGGTAAGCGCTTAAGCGGAGCTCTCACCTCAGGAGCAACCACTATTTATGTGCACAACGGCGGAAATTTTGATGTGTCTGTGGTGGGAAACATTCCAACCATGAGCGCTAAAGCGATTGCTGAGTCTGTTTCACGGGCATTATAAATGATAGAACAAACGTTAACCGTCGTGGCCCTTAGTGGCCACGTTGCGCATTTAGAAGCTCAACAAAAGCAGGCCTGCGAAGGCTGTAATGGTCGTTGTGGCTCTCAAGTGTTTAGTAAGTTATTTGGTACAGCAAAGAAAACCTTACCCTATAAATTCGAAACGCAATTAGAAGTTGGACAAAAAGTGACTATGTCACTGGATGACAGCCACGTTGTAAAACATGCCTTTGCCGTTTACATGCTGCCCTTATTTTTGAGTTTAATCTTTGCCTTAATAACCAGTGAATTAATACAATTAGCTGAAGGTTGGCAAATTTTAGCAGCGATATTGGGTGGTATCACCGGCTTCTTAATTGCTAAAACATGGGTAAAATCACTTAGGCATGAGATTAAAGTGATAAAAATTCATCCAATTAGTCTTCCTTTAACTCAAATAGATGGTGATTGACGCCAATTAAATGTAAAATTGCGTTTTTATGCCACAGTAACTTGAAAATGCACAGCAAGTATTTTCAAGTTATTTAGGCATGCGACCTTAGTCCTTTAAAATAGAAGTTTAGAATCCAGTTTATGAAGCATATCCGTAATTTTTCGATCATCGCCCACATTGACCATGGTAAATCGACCCTTTCTGACCGTTTGATCCAAGTTTGTGGTGGTTTAACCGACCGTGAAATGCAGAAGCAGGTTCTGGATTCAATGGATATTGAACGTGAGCGTGGCATTACCATCAAGGCGCAAAGTGTAACGTTAAACTACAAAGCAAACGATGGTGAAACCTACCAGCTCAACTTTATCGACACTCCAGGTCACGTTGACTTTACTTATGAAGTATCACGTTCATTAGCCGCTTGTGAAGGTGCATTATTGGTTGTTGATGCTGGCCAAGGTGTTGAAGCACAAACATTGGCTAACTGTTATACCGCCATCGAAATGGACTTAGAAGTTATACCGGTTCTAAATAAAATTGATTTACCACAAGCTGACCCATTACGTGTAGCCGAAGAAATTGAAGACATCATTGGTATTGATGCCCTTGATGCCGTGCAATGTAGTGCTAAAACAGGTGTGGGTATTGCCGAAGTACTTGAAATGATCGTTAAAGATGTACCGCCACCCGTTGGTGAAAAAGACGAGCCATTACAAGCGCTAATTATCGATTCTTGGTTTGACCCGTACCAAGGCGTTGTATCGCTAGTGCGTATCAAACATGGCGAACTTCGCGCGGGCGACAAAATTAAAATCATGTCAAACGAGAACGTACATACCGCAGATCATGTGGGGATTTTTACGCCTAAACAAACTAACACCGGTATTTTACGTACAGGTGAAGTAGGGTTTGTTATTGCCGGTATTAAAGAAATACACGGTGCACCGGTGGGCGATACTATTACTCATCAAAAAAATGCGGCACCAGAGCGCTTACCAGGTTTTCAAAAAATTAAACCACAAGTTTATGCGGGTATGTTCCCAATTGCGTCGGATGATTACGAGTCATTCCGCGATGCACTTAACAAACTAAGCTTAAACGATGCGTCGTTATTCTTTGAACCAGAAAACTCAACCGCGTTAGGGTTTGGTTTCCGTTGTGGCTTCTTAGGTATGCTGCACATGGAAATTATTCAAGAGCGTTTAGAGCGTGAATACGACATTGATTTAATCACCACAGCACCAACGGTTATTTATGAGGTAGTGACTAAAGAGGGCACTACACAAATAGATAACCCGTCTGACCTACCAGCTGTAAACGATATTTTAGAAATACGTGAGCCAGTAGTAGAAGCAAACATTTTAGTACCGCAAGAGTACTTAGGTAGCGTAATCACTTTATGTGTTGATAAGCGCGGTATGCAAACTAAAATGAGCTACCATGGTAAGCAAGTTGCAGTAACGTACGAACTGCCAATGGCTGAAGTGGTAATGGACTTCTTTGATAAGTTAAAATCAACCAGTCGTGGCTTTGCGTCGCTTGATTATAACTTTAAGCACTTCCAAACCTCAGACATGGTTCGTGTAGATATACTCATCAATAGCGAGCGTGTTGATGCTCTTGCTATTATTGTACACCGCGATAGCGCGCAGTCTCGTGGTCGTCAGCTTGCTGATGCGCTAAAAGAGCTTATACCACGTCAAATGTTTGATATTGCGATTCAAGCAGCAATTGGTCAGCATGTAATCGCGCGCACAACCGTGAAGCAGCTTCGTAAAAACGTAATCGCTAAGTGTTACGGCGGTGATGTAAGTCGTAAGAAAAAATTACTTCAAAAACAAAAAGATGGTAAAAAGCGAATGAAGCAACTTGGTAACGTTGAAGTGCCTCAAGAAGCGTTCTTAGCCATTTTAAAAGTTGGTAAATAAAAAATAAAGGGATAATAAATGGCTGGCTACTTTTCAGTTTTATTGGTGTTATTAACCTTAGGCTCAGGCTTAATATGGTTAATAGATCACTTAATGTTTGCCCCTAAAAGGCAAGAGCGTTTGGCAATTGCACAAACTTCTGCCGGTGGCCAACTTGATGAAGAAACTGCAGCATTGATTGCGCCTGAGCCAGTCATTACTGAAACAGCAAAGTCGATTTTTCCGATGATTGCTGCTATCACTATTTTTAGATCGTTTATTTTTGAGCCGTTTCAGATCCCATCGGGTTCAATGATGCCAACTTTATTAGTAGGCGATTTTATTTTAGTGCAAAAGTATTCTTATGGAATTAAAGACCCTGTATGGCGCAGCCAGTTAGTGGATGTGAGCGAACCAGAGCGTGGCGATATTGTTGTTTTTAAATACCCATTAGATGAGAGAGTTGATTATATTAAACGCGCTATAGGCTTACCTGGCGATAAAATTGTTTATCGCGACAAGCGTTTATATATTCAACCAAAATGTGAAGAGGGTGACGTTAAAAAAGGCGCGCTTCTTTGCAACGAATTCAATAAAATTGATTTTAAATTAATTAATGATGATGAATTTATGCAAGGCCCAATGGCTTTAGCGCGTTTAAATGAAGATTTAACGACCTCTAGCCATGATATTTTAATCAACCCAAAATCGCCTGAACGTAAAGGGCGTTACTACCAGCAATTGGGCACTCCTGCAGATGAATGGGTGGTGCCTGCTGATCATTACTTTATGATGGGTGACAATCGCGATAACAGCCAAGATAGTCGCTTTTGGGGCTTTGTACCAAAAGAAAACTTGGTGGGTAAAGCTGTCTTTATATGGATGAGTTTTGAATTTGATAATGGCCCAGATGACATTTTACCAGGATGGGTTCCAACTGGTGTTCGTTTTGAACGCCTAGGTAATATTCAGTAACAATGAAAAAAAATGTAACAGAGTTATACAAAAGAATTGGCTACACATTTGCTGATCAAGGCCTACTTGAGCAAGCAATGACGCACCGCAGCCACAAAGGTCAACACAACGAGCGACTCGAATTTTTGGGCGACTCGATTTTGAGTTTTGTAATTGCCAATGCCTTGTACGCTAAATTTCCTAAAGCACGTGAAGGCGATTTAAGCCGCATGCGTTCGACTTTAGTTCGCGGCCAGACGTTAGCTGAATTTGGTCTTGAGTTTGAGCTAGGTGATTACCTGCGTTTAGGCCCTGGCGAGCTAAAAAGTGGCGGGTTTAGACGCGAGTCGACCCTAGCAGATGCAGTGGAAGCTATAATTGGCGCTGTATTTTTAGATTCAGACATTGATCGTTGCGGCGAGCTTATTTTAGCGTGGTATGAATCACGTTTAGATGCTATTTCACCAGGGCTTAACCAAAAAGATCCTAAGACCCTGCTGCAAGAGTATTTGCAAGCTCGTAAGCTATCATTACCTGGTTATACTGTAGTAGACACTAAAGGTCAGGCACACAATCAAACATTCACGGTTGAATGTATCGTTGATGGAATGGATAGCATTATTTCTGTTGGCAGCTCAAGGCGTAAAGCCGAACAAAAAGCGGCCGAAAAAGCATTGAAGATACTTAAAAATGAATCTTGATACCTTAATACAGCCTCATGAAGGCGAAATAGACACATTTTGTGGCATGGTTGCGATTGTTGGCCGTCCTAATGTGGGTAAATCAACCTTGCTTAATGAAATTATTGAGCAAAAAGTCAGTATTACCTCACGTAAGCCACAAACCACGCGCCATCGTATTATGGGTATTCATACTGAGGGTAAACACCAAGCGGTGTACGTAGATACCCCAGGTCTGCATGTTGAAGAAAAGCGCGCCATTAACCGTTTAATGAACCGAGCAGCGTCGAGCTCAATTGGCGATGTTGAACTGATTATTTTTGTTGTTGAAGGCACCCATTGGAATGCCGATGACGAGATGGTACTAAACAAAGTGAGCCAAAGCGGCAAGCCGGTATTGTTAGTTATTAACAAAATTGACCAAGTGAAAGATCGCGATCTTGTACTGCCACACATGAAATTTTTAGGCGATAAGTTTGACTTTATAGGCATTATGCCTGTATCTGCGACTCAGGGTAAAAACATTGACCTGATCAAAGAAGAAGTGACTAAGCGTTTACCGCCGTGCGAATTTTATTTTCCGGATGACTACGTTACTGACCGCTCAATGCGCTTTATGGCTGCTGAAGTGATCCGTGAAAAGCTTATGCGCTTTATGGGTGAGGAACTACCTTACTCAGTGACTGTGGAAATAGAGCAGTTTAAATGGCAAGAAAACGGTGTTTGGCATATCAATGGCCTTATTTTAGTTGAGCGTGAAACGCAAAAGCGCATGGTTATCGGTAACAAAGGCGAAAAGCTAAAAGTGATCGGCCGTGAAGCGCGTAAAGACCTAGAAGAAATGCTTGAAAATAAAGTATTTTTAGAACTATGGGTTAAAGTAAAATCGGGCTGGGCTGACGATGAACGTGCCTTAAGAAGCTTAGGCTACGGTGAAGATTAATAAGTATCGAATAGCCTAATATGGACAGCGACTTTTACAAAGCCTATTTATTACATCGACGTCCCTATAGTGACTCGCAAGTAATGTTGGATATGCTGGTAGAAGGCGTTGGCCAGCTTAGAATGCTCGCACGAGTTAGTGGCCGCCAGGCCACTAAACATAAAGCCCAATTGCAACCATTTCAATCCTTACTCGTCCATTACAATGGCAAATACGATTTAAAATATATTAATAAATTTGAGCTCTACGGCAACCCGTTATTTCTAACTGGTGATAAGCTTTATTGTGGCTTTTATTTAAATGAGCTAACTAATCGCATTGTGCCGATTAATGAACCCATTGATCAAGTTTTTCAACTTTATAAAACACACCTAGAAAACCTTAATAGCGGTACTGACATGCAAGCAGTATTGCGCTCTTATGAATTTCAATTGTTAGAGTTACTAGGATATGGAGTTGATTTTAGTTTTGATGCGGACGGTGAGCCAATTGACGATACACAAACGTATAGCTACTTTGCAGAAGTAGGGTTTTCGGTGCAACATGACACGCGTTCTGGATTTACCGGTTCACAACTTAATGCCATAGCAAATCATGACTTTAGCCAAGCGGATGTGTTATATATGGCAAAGCAATTAAGTCGTTATTTATTAAAGCCATTATTGGGCAATAAGCCATTAAAAAGTCGTGAGTTATTTATTAGCTCTCAATAAACAAATTTCACAGGTACAAACATGAAAGATATTCTTCTAGGCGTGAATGTAGATCATATTGCAACGCTTCGCCAAGCTCGAGGTACTTCTTACCCAGATCCAGCCCATGCAGCCAGTGTTGCAGAGCATGCCGGTGCTGATGGCATTACGATTCATTTACGCGAAGACCGCAGACACATTCAAGACCGCGATGTGTATGTGATGGCTAAAACCATTCAAACACGTATGAACCTTGAAACCGCAGTAACCGATGAAATGATTGCGATTGCACTTGAGGTTAAACCTGAATATGTTTGCTTAGTACCTGAAAAACGTGAAGAGCTTACTACCGAAGGCGGCTTAGATGTAGCGGGTAATATTGATAAAATCGCCGCAGCGACTAAAACTTTAACGCAAGCCGGTATTAAAGTGTCACTGTTTATAGATGCCGATAAAGCGCAGTTAGACGCTGCAAAAGCCTGTGGTGCGCCTTATGTTGAAATTCATACCGGAGCCTATGCTGATGCCACCAACGATGAAGATACAGCAAAAGAGCTTGAACACATCCGCCAAGGCGTTAAGTATGCAGCGAGTATTGGCTTAATTGTTAATGCTGGCCATGGTTTGCATTATCACAACGTGAAGCCAATTGCAGCGATGCCAGAGATTTACGAGCTTAATATTGGTCACGCTATTATTGCCCGAGCAGCGATTGATGGTTTAGATAAAGCAGTGCGTGACATGAAACGCTTAATGCTTGAAGCTCGCGCTTAGAATCATAAATAACAATTGACAAGACGAGCTATAGCTCGTCTTTTTTATTGTTGTTATCAATGTTGGCATCAACAAGTAAGTTTTCCAGCTCGTCTTGAAGTTCAAACAGTTCGGGCTCTATATTATCAAGTACGCATTCATTTTTTAGTGATGTTTCGATCGTTTCAGCTAAGGTTTTTAGCTTTGGTACGCCGGTGTAGCAACACGCTCCATGAAACTTATGGATCACGCTGAGTACTTGAGGGCAATCATTGCTGACTATTGCTTGATTTAATAAGTTTAGGGTTTCAGGCACGCTTAATAACAACATGTTAAGCATTTCATTGGCTAATTCAGGCTTACCGCCTGCACGTTGCAGTGCCAACGTCCAATCAAGCCGAGTGCTATCAAAAGGCGCGGTGCTATGTTCAAATGTGCTTTTTGACTTATCACGGCTTACAGGTAACTGCGGACTATGATCGCAAATAATTTGATTGAGCATATCTTCGTCAATTGGCTTGGTTAAATAGCCTTCAAAGCCATCTTTTAATAATTGCTCTTTTTCACTATTAAGTGCATGCGCCGTTACGGCAATAATAGGTGTATCTTCATTTAAAGATGACTCTTTAATGAGTTTACAGGCTGTAATGCCATCCATTATCGGCATTTGAATATCCATAAAAATCACATCATATTTATGACTTTTACTTAAGCTGTAAGCTTGTGAACCATTATGGGCAGTATCAATCAATTCCACCTGTTCGTTTAGTAGGGTGTATATTAATTTTAAATTAGCGTCGTTATCATCTACCACTAATACTTTTAATGGCAGTAGAGTTTGTTCATGCTGATCTATGTTATGCGCAGGGTGATCAAGTCGATATGGTGCGGCTAATAACTCACATAATTTACGATGGTTGAGCGGTTTACTTAAACAGGCATCTGCACCGCTGCCTATAAAAGCTTCACGCATATTGTGTGATACAGTATTAAGCATTAAATATAAATAATCGGTTGATTCTCTAACCGCTTTTACATAGCTTTTTAAGCGCTGCATATCGTCAACCGATGCCATGTGACCAATAAGGCATATATCAAAATTAATCTCTGATTTCTCGATACATTCTAAAAACTCACTTTCGCTATGACATCGAGTGACGCTAATTTTCCACTCTTGTAATAATGAAACAACGGCATGATGGGTATGCTTATGTGGCTCTAGATAAAGAACACGTTTACCAATTAATGACTGGGTAGGCAAATCGTTGATAAATACATGATTTGGTAATCTAAATACGCCATTAAAAGTAAAGCATGTGCCACTACCTGGAGCTGAATTTAAGGTAATACGGCCATTCATTGCTTCAACTATATGTTTAGTAATAATAAGCCCTAAGCCAGTGCCACCAAATTTACGGGTGATACTGGAGTCGGCTTGGCCAAAGGCGGTAAATAACGCGTCTTGTTTATCGGCAGGAATACCCACCCCGGTGTCAGCAACCGACACTAAAATGGAAGTACGCTCCTCATCCAACAAACGATGGCTAATATCGACTTTAATGGCGCCTTTTTCAGTAAATTTTATAGCGTTACTTAACAAGTTAATAAGCACTTGTTTAAATCGAGTGGGGTCGCCGGTTAAGTGATCGGGCACCTGAGGGTTTATATAAATAGAGAGCTCAAGTTGTTTATCGTGAGCACTAGGTGCCAGTAATGTCATCACTTCGTTTACGCTATCGCGTAATTGAAATTGAATCGATTCAAGCTCCATAGCACCCGCTTCTAATTTGGAGAAGTCTAATATATCGCTAATAATGGTCAGTAAGCTGTTTGCTGAAAGCTCAATGGTATCAAGGTAATCTTTTTGGTTTTTATTTAGCGGTGTTTTATAAAGCTGGCGAGTAAAGCCAATAACCCCATTAAGTGGTGTGCGCAGTTCATGACTCATTTTTGCTAAAAAGTCAGACTTAACGCGGTTAGCATCTTGGGCTTCTTTTTTAGCCATAGTGAGCTGTATATTTTGTGTTTCGTATTGCTCAAGCGTTTCGCGGTAATCACTAGTTGCTTGATCAATATTTTTTTGCATTTCGTCTTTTTGCATCACCATAGAGTGGGATATGGTATTGAGTCCTTCACGCAATAGTTCAAACTCACCATTCATGGGCTCAGTTAACCCTGTTTGTCTTTTCCCTTCAATCAACCTGTCGGTAGCAAGTACTAACTTATTTAGCGGTGTCATAAACATACGGCTAAGTTTTAGTGCTAAAATAGCTGCTAATACTAAGGCAAGAATAATAATAATACCGCTGACTAATAATGCGCGTTGCTGACCAATAACAGCTTTGTCGCGATTAAGTTGGATCACTACGGTACCTAATGTGGTCTGAAACTCAGAGGTATTCCAATCGCTATTAGGTGTTGTGTGATTAATAATAGGGGTAAAAAAAGTTACTAACTCTTCAGTTTGCTGAACATGTGTGGCTTTAAAACTGTCTATTTGTGTTTGCTCAATTAAGGTATCGAACGAGCGATGATAGTTACTAGTTATAATAAGTTGGTTGTTATCATTAAAAATAGCAATTGATTTAATCGCCGGTGAGTGTTTGTTATGTGTATAACGAATCACGCGATTAAGTAGTTTTTTATTTTTTTCCAGTAAAGGTTGTTCAAGAGCAATCGCTAAAGGCTCAGAAATTGTTGTGCCTTGTTGATATAAAATTTCATCAAGCTCAATGTAACGATTTATTGTAAAATAACCACCTAGTAATAGCCCAATGATCACTGTGGGGATCAGGGTGAGTGTTAAAACAGAATCGCGCAAGCCTAGTTTGGTCATAATCTGAGCATTATTATCATTTTTATTAAATGTGAGTATATACATACTCATAGCTATTCTCAAAGTAGAGACGTAATTCATCAACCTTTAAGGTAATGCCTCATGGCACAAATATTTAAAGCAAAGAAAAAACCACTACAACAGCAATCGCTAGAACTCGATATTACAGCAATGGATCACCATGGCCGTGGTATTGCTAAGTACAATAATAAAGTGTGTTTTGTTAGTGGAGCATTACCTGATGAGCGAGTAAAAGCCAAGTTGGTTGATGATAAAGCACGTTACAGCCAAGCTGATACGCTTAAAATAATTAAAGCTAGTGAATATCGCACAGCGCCTATTTGTGAACATTACAGTCAGTGTGGTGGTTGCCAGCTACAGCATTTAGATACCACACAACAGGTAATTGAAAAGCAAGCTGCGGTGAATCAATTATTTGCCAAGTTTGCAAAATTAACCGATTTAAACTGGCAAGCCCCGCTGCAAAGCCAAGCAACTCATTATCGACGCAGTGCTCGAATTGCTGTTATGTTCGACAAGGCTGCAAAAAAAATGCGGGTAGGCTACAGAGCACGTGGCTCTAAAAGCATTGTTAGTATTAATCAGTGCCCAGTTTTAAGTGATGTATTTGCCGATGTATTTAATGTATTTGATAAAGTCATTAATCAAAACAAGACGCTACACAGTATCAGTCATTTACAATTATGTGCCGCTGATGAACAATCTTTTATTGTTATCCGCCATACCAAAGCGATTTCACCTCATGATAAGGCGTTTGTTGAGCAAAGTGTGGCAGCTCATAATTGGCAGTTAGTGTGGCAAAGTGACAGTGATACTATTGATCATTCACATTTAGCTATGCCATTTTATAAACTTGAACAGTTAAATATAATGTTTGAGTTTGGGCTCAGTAATTTTATTCAGGTTAACGCGAGTGTAAATCAAGCGATGCTGATCCAAGCTGCAAACTGGTTAGCACTTCAAGGCGATGAAAATGTTCTGGATTTATTTTGTGGTATTGGTAACTTCTCTTTAGTGTTAGCCAAACAAGCTAAAACAGTAACAGGAATTGAGGGCGTAACTTCGGCGGTTGCATTAGCAACACAAAATGCGCACACTAACTCTATTACTAATACCCAGTTTCATTGTTTTGATTTAACCACGAGCATTAAAAAAGCGCCGTGGTTTAATAAAGAATTAGATGTTTTAGTACTCGACCCCTCACGCACTGGTGCGATGGCAGTTTTAGAACAGCTTCCATTAACGCAGTTTAAAGCGATTTTATACGTTTCTTGCGACCCTGTTACTTTAGCCCGTGACAGCGCTATTATTTCGCAAGCCGGCTTTGAGCTGAACAAGATAGGGCTAATGAATATGTTTCCTCACACGGGGCATATCGAAACTATGGCGTTATTTCAACGGAGGTAAAGCGCATTATGGTAGCGACACGTCAATCTCATCAACATGATAAAGCGGGTGACTTTTTTTCACGCGTAGAATCTCTTGATTTGTCTCAAGAAAAAATCAGCTTACTCAACAAAGCGCAGCAGCTTTGCCAAATGTGCGATAACAGCGAGCGACAAAATACCGCTATAGAAATGGTGGAGATTTTAGTTGAGTTAAATTTAGATGCTGACTCTTTAGCCACAGCCTATTTAACCCCTTATTATTTAAATGATGTAGTGAGTATTGATGCGGTAGAAGAGCATTTAGGCAACCATGTTGCAGTGCTGCTTACAGGTGTGTCACAAATGGCTACCATAAGTACCTTAGCTCATCAAGGCAATGGCACTGTGCAAGTCGATAATATTCGCCGGATGCTGCTTGCTATGGTGGAAGATGTGCGCGCTGTGGTGATTAAATTAGCCGAACAGGTTTGCCATTTACGCAACGTCAAAGATGCCGCAGAAGAAGAGCGAGTGGTTGCCGCCAAAGAGACCGCTGATATATTTGCACCGCTTGCCAATCGCCTTGGTATTGGCCAATTAAAATGGGAGCTTGAGGATTTAGCTTTTCGTTATTTGCATCCCGATATTTATAAAAACATTGCCAAGCAACTCGATGATAAGCGCCTTGCCCGTGAAGCGTATATGATTGATATGGTTGAACAGGTCAAACAACGCCTCCATGAAGCGGGTATTAAAGCTGAGGTGTACGGCAGGCCAAAACATATCTACAGCATTTATAAAAAAATGGCGAAAAAGAACTACGAGTTTGATCAGCTATTTGATATACGCGCCATGCGAATTGTGGTTGAACGATTGCAAGATTGCTACGGTGCTCTAGGTATAGTGCACACTAATTGGCGTCATTTAAATAAAGAGTTTGACGATTACGTTGCGACCCCAAAACAAAATGGCTATCAATCTATTCATACGGTTGTGTTTGGTCCTGAGGGTAAAACCGTTGAAATTCAAATACGAACACACGACATGCATCAAGATGCAGAGCTGGGTGTCGCCGCGCATTGGATGTACAAAGAAGGCGCATTGCCAGGGCGTGGTTCAGGCTATGAGCAAAAAATTAGCTGGTTGCGTAAATTACTGCAATGGCAAGAAGAAGTGGTTGATGGCAGCGATTTAGCACAAGAGCTTAAAAACCAAGTGGTTGAAGATCGTGTGTATGTGTTTACCCCTCGAGGCGATATTTTTGACTTACCACTGGGGGCAACGCCTCTTGATTTTGCTTACTACATTCACTCCAATGTAGGGCATCGATGTATTGGCGCAAAAATATTTGGCAAAATAGTGCCATTTACTCATCAGTTAAGCACTGGTGACCAAGTTGAAATACTAACCCAAAAGCAGCCAAACCCAAGTCGTGATTGGTTAAACCCGTCGCTGGGATATATTAAATCGTCTCGCGCTAGAGCCAAAATCCACCATTGGTTTAAACAGCTCGACCGCGATAAAAATTTAAGTGCGGGTAAAGAAATCCTTGATAACGAATTACAAAAATTAGAGCTAACTTATAAAGATTTAGATCCTGCTATAAAGCGTTTTAATTTTAGAGAACTTGATGACTTAATGGTCGCCATTGGCGCAGGCGATATTCGTCTTAACCAAATGCTTAACTTTATTACCGACAGAACAGAGCATGAGCCGGTAATTCGTTTCAAATCGCCTAGTAAAGTGACTGGTGACAAAAACGGTATTGTGGTGGATGGGGTCGGTAGTTTAATGAGCCATGTTGCTCGTTGTTGTCGCCCAGTACCTGGGGATGAAATTATTGGGTATATTACTCAAGGGCGCGGTATTGCGGTGCACCGAGAGGATTGTGATTCGTTTAGTAATTTAAAAAACAAGCACCCCGAGCGTGTTATTTCAGTGAGTTGGTCAGACGATATTAGTAGCTCTTACGCCTTAACTATTCGTATTGAAGCCAGCGATCGTTCTGGGCTAATTCGTGACATCAGCTCAGCACTTGCCAATGAAAAAGTTAATGTGCTCAATATGAACGTAAACACGGTTGATAGCACTCAAACTGCTATTTTTGTGATGCAAATTGAAGTGCATGACTTACAAGGCACAAACAAAGTGCTGTCTAAGCTACATCAGATCGAAGGGGTACACAGTGCAAAACGAGGGCAGTAATCAGGCTAACAATGAGGCTTTAAGCCAACTGCTGGAAATAATGCAAACACTGAGAAACCCTGAGGGCGGATGCCCTTGGGATCTCAAGCAAACGTTTGCGTCAATCGTACCTCACACTCTTGAAGAAGCCTATGAAGTGGCTGATTGTATTGAGCGCGACGATTTAAATGAACTTAAAGGTGAACTAGGTGATCTGTTATTTCAAATAGTGTTTTATGCGCAACTAGCGCAAGAGCAGCAATTATTTAACTTTAATGATGTGGTGGCTCAGTTAAATGAGAAGCTAGTGCGCCGTCATCCGCATGTATTCTCATCGCAAGACACCCCCACCACTGATGCCGAATTAGCCGCGCAGTGGCAAGCAATAAAAGCACAAGAGCGTGCTACTAAATCCCAAGATGAAAGCTCAACACTTTGGCAAGATATACCAAATAGTTTACCTAGCTTAACAAAAGCTAAAAAAATTCAACAACGTGTAGCCGCTTTAGGCTTTGATTGGCCTACTTATCATGGAGCTATAGATAAAGTGAGTGAAGAGGTTGAGGAAGTGAAAGAAGCTTTAGCTCATAACCCGTACTCAGCGCATACAGCAGAAGAGCTAGGTGATTTGTTGTTTGCTACCGTGAATGTAGCGCGCCATGTTAAACGCGACCCAGAGCAATTGCTTCGTAGTGCCAACGATAAGTTTTCTGCACGATTTGAAAAGGTGCAAAATTACTTAATTGCCCAGGGTAAATGTATTGAGTCAGCGTCTTTAGAGGAAATGGATGCGGCATGGGATGCAATAAAAAAATTAAATAAATAGGGACATAAAAAATGTCTGTTTTTTGTGCACAGATTTGCTATTTATAGCTGGATTGCTTAGCTATGTTTTGGTACAATTTCGCCCCGTCTTGTTTATATTCCAAAATCACTTGTTTGGGTATTATATTCCTTTTAATTCCTGATATTCTAGGGTTCGCATGAGTACAAAATTTATCTTCGTTACTGGCGGAGTTGTTTCTTCGTTGGGTAAAGGTATTGCAGCAGCATCATTGGCCGCTATTTTAGAAGCCCGTGGCTTAGATGTTACCATTCTAAAGCTGGATCCTTACATCAACGTTGACCCAGGCACAATGAGCCCAATTCAACACGGTGAAGTATACGTTACCGAAGACGGCGCAGAAACGGACCTTGATTTAGGTCACTACGAACGTTTTATTCGCACCAAAATGACCAGCCGTAATAACTTTACGCAAGGGCGTGTATATGAAGATGTGCTACGTCGTGAAAGACGTGGTGAATATCTTGGCGCAACTATTCAGGTTATTCCTCATATTACCAATGACATTAAGCAACGTGTTTATGATGGCGCAGAAGGCCATGATATAGCAATCGTTGAAATTGGTGGTACGGTAGGCGATATTGAATCACAACCATTTATCGAAGCAATTCGTCAAATGGGCACAGAAATTGGTCGTGAACGCGCACTTTTCATTCACTTAACCTTAGTGCCATTTTTAGGCCCTGCAGGTGAAGTGAAAACAAAACCAACTCAGCATTCAGTTAAAGAGTTACGCTCGGTAGGTATTCAACCAGATATTCTTATTTGTCGCTCAGACCGTAAGCTGCCAAATAACGAGCGTGCAAAAATTGCATTGTTCACAAACGTTGAAGAAAAAGCAGTTATTTCACTGCCTGATGTAGACAGTATTTATAAAATCCCTGCGTTATTAAAATCGCAAGAGTTAGATAACTTTGTATGTCGTCGTTTTCATTTAGACGCGCCTGAAGCTGATTTAGCTGAGTGGGAACAAGTATTGTATCAAGAGTCTAACCCAACGGGTGAAGTGACAATTGGTATGGTAGGTAAATACATTGAATTACCAGATGCATACAAATCAGTAAACGAAGCATTAAAGCATGCGGGACTGAAGAATCGTTTAACTATTAATATCCAATACGTTGATTCACAAGACTTAGAAACCAAAGGAACGGATGTTCTTTCTCGCTTAGATGCTATTTTAGTGCCAGGTGGTTTTGGTGGTCGTGGTGTTGAAGGTAAGATTTTAGCGGCAAAATATGCTCGTGAAAACAAAGTGCCTTACTTAGGTATTTGTTTAGGTATGCAGGTTGCGCTTATTGAATACGCACGAAATGTTGCCGGTTTAGTTGATGCAAATTCAACTGAATTTAACGCAAACTCAGACTCGCCAGTGGTTGGTTTAATCACTGAGTGGTTAGATGCTGAAGGTAATGTTGAATTACGTGACGAAAAGTCTGATTTAGGTGGCACTATGCGTTTAGGCGCACAAAAATGTCATTTAACACCAGGCTCTAAAGTACATGATGTGTATGGTAGCGACGAAATTGTTGAACGCCATCGTCACCGTTATGAAGTTAACAACAACTTTGTAGCACAACTTGAGCAAGCTGGTTTAAGCTTTACAGGTTTATCTGAAGATAAAAAACTAGTAGAGATTATTGAGAATAAAGATCACCCTTGGTTTATTGCAGCGCAATTCCACCCGGAATTCACTTCAACACCACGTGATGGTCACCCGCTATTTGAAGGGTTTGTAGCTGCGGCTCATACCTACCAAAAAGCGTCTTCGTAATTTAAAAAGGCTGTGCATGATGCGCGGCCTTTTTTGTTTCTAAGGCTAGCCAAACTCAGGTTAGCCGCACTCACCATTTTGGGAATATAGAGGAATCAAGATGTCAGAAATCGTAAAAGTAATCGGTCGTGAAATTATGGACTCGCGTGGTAACCCAACTGTTGAAGCTGAAGTATATTTAGCTGATGGTTCATGGGGCCGTGCTGCTGCGCCTTCAGGTGCATCTACAGGAACTCGCGAAGCATTAGAATTACGTGATGGTGATAAAGCACGTTACTTAGGTAAGGGCGTATTAAAAGCGGTTGGCTTCATTAATAATGAAATTGCAGCGGCTTTAAAAGGTCAAAACGCACTTGCTCAAAGTGATGTAGACCAAGTAATGCTTGATTTAGATGGTACTGAAAACAAAGAAAAACTAGGTGCTAATGCTATTTTAGCGGTTTCACTTGCTAACGCAAAAGCGGCTGCACAATCTAAAAAAGTAGAGCTATACGAGCACATTGCTGACTTAAATGGCACGCCAGGTGTTTACTCTATGCCACTACCAATGATGAACATCATCAACGGCGGTGAGCACGCTGATAACTCAGTAGATATTCAAGAATTTATGGTTCAGCCAGTAGGTGCGACTAACTTCCGTGAAGCATTACGTATGGGTGCTGAAGTATTCCATAGTCTAGCTAAAGTACTTAAAGCGGATGGTCATTCAACAGCTGTTGGTGACGAAGGTGGTTTTGCACCAAACCTTGCATCAAACGAAGCTGCGCTTGCAGCTATTAAAGTGGCTGTTGCAAATGCCGGTTATGAGCTTGGTAAAGATATTACCCTTGCACTTGATTGTGCGGCCTCTGAGTTTTATAACAAAGAAGCAAATATCTATGACCTTAAAGGTGAAGGTAAGCAATTTACATCTGAAGAGTTTAACCACTTCTTAAAAGATTTAACTGAGCAATACCCAATTGTATCAATTGAAGATGGTTTAGATGAGTCTGATTGGGATGGCTTTGCACACCAAACCAAACTAATGGGCGATAAAGTTCAATTAGTGGGTGATGACTTATTTGTAACCAATACTAAGATTTTAAAACGCGGTATTGATAACGGTATTGCCAATTCAATCTTAATTAAATTTAACCAAATTGGTTCACTAACAGAGACGTTAGCAGCAATCAAAATGGCAAAAGATGCAGGTTTTACAGTGGTTATTTCTCACCGCTCTGGTGAAACTGAAGATGCAACTATTGCTGATTTAGCAGTAGGTACTGCTGCAGGTCAAATTAAAACGGGTTCATTAAGCCGTTCAGATCGTGTTGCTAAGTACAACCAATTGCTACGTATTGAAGAGCAATTAGGCGCTAAAGCACCGTACAATGGTTTAAAAGAAGTTAAAGGTCAGTAATTCTCTAATCAGAATCTGATATTTAAGATTATAAAAATCCTCGCTTATGCGGGGGTTTTTTGTAAAAAATAGCAAAAAAGGAACAAAGAAACGGGCTACGAGCATCGAGCTACGGGCGTTAAGCAAGCAGTGCGAATATCTAGGTTAAACAAGCCTAACGTTAGTTACTTTTCATCAATTAAAGCTGAAATTGCTTTTTTAAAATATCACCCGTAAAACTGGTTTTTAAGTAAAAGCCACGTGGCAGAGTTTTTATAATTTGTCCGTTTGGGCCTATTGCATCGGTAACAATATGGCTATTGGCTGCTTTTGGTCGTATTTGCATTACATCCCCTAAATGACCTGAAATTTCATCAACTCTACCAAGAGCTATAAGCTCCATTTGTTCTTCCCAGTCTCGCTGCAATTGTGCATCTTGCACGGGGGAAGGTTGCCACAAAAAGCCACTGCCTATGGTTCTATCAAAAGGAGCGATATCGCGCTCACTTAAAATAGGTAACCATAAAACATGATTCAACTTTTTACGTACGCTACTTGTGTGCCACGTCATGCCAGTTACATTCATTAGCGGGGTGACCGACACAAAGGTGGTTTCTAGCGGTTTACCTTTATATGAAATAGGCAATGTTTTAAGCTCTATGCCTAAATCTTCAAAGTCGGGGAGCGGTTTTGAACCAGCGGTTGCGCCTAATACATACTCAATCAGTTGACCTGTCCAGCCTTTTTCACGCAATAAATCATCTGGCGTTTTAAAGTGGTACTGCTGTGCTAGTTGTCCAAGTGTGAGCCCTGCAATATTATTGACACGTTGCATTAGTTGATTAATTGAATGAGGTTTTAAAGGTTGCATATTGTTAATTTAGTTGAATAAATACCAACGCCATGATAGCAAATTAGCTTGATAGTGGATATCTTTAGCGGTTGGTTGATTTTTATACTTGCCGTGGTTGGTGCAATTTTATGCACTGCTTTAAAGCGCTAAAATCAACTAAGTAACTGAACTACATTGCTTTTTTTGTTTTTGGTGTTCAGTTTTAATTAAGGTCTATAATTGTTGTAAGGATAAATACAGATGTATAAACATGTTTATCCACAGATTCTGTGGAGAACATCACTTTTTTGATCTTGTATTGTGGATTTGTTTGGTAAATGAGCGTGTTTTACAAAAGTTATGCACAAGCTGTGAGTAACCAGCACAAACAGTGTGGTTTTTATGTATTTACGTATGGCAGTGTAGTTTGTTATTCACATGCAATGGATTTCGCCATTAATTTGCTTTAAGTGAAGGTGTTAACGAGGCTTGCACGTAATAGTATTTGCCGTATTGCAGCTAATGTGGAACAATCATAAAAAATCGACTTACAAATGAGGCACTAAGGTGATTGATGCCGAAGGTTTTCGTGCCAATGTCGGAATTGTAATTTGCAATAATCAGGGGCAAGTGTTTTGGGCCAGACGCTATGGTCAACATTCTTGGCAATTTCCCCAAGGTGGTGTTGATGATGGTGAAACACCAGAACAAACTATGTACCGTGAATTACACGAAGAAGTAGGTTTGCGACCAGAAGATGTAGAAATAGTTGCAAGCTCAAAACATTGGTTACGCTATAAATTACCCAAACGATTAATCCGCCGAGATTCAAGTCCGGTGTGTATTGGGCAAAAACAAAAATGGTTTTTACTAAAACTGCGCTGTAAAGATGAAGATGTTAACTTACTGAAAACCCATCATCCGGAATTTGATGATTGGCGATGGGTAAGTTATTGGTATCCGGTTAGACAGGTTGTGTCGTTTAAACGGGACGTTTATCGACGTGTTATGAAAGAGTTTGCTCCCTTTGCTATGCCCTTTAATAAGCGAGAGCAACAAAAAGATCACTGGCGAAATAAAAGGTAGTTTTACATAAAAAGGAGCAGTGTATGCTGGCAACACTCAGAGCGATAGCTGAGTCTGTTTCGCAACAAGCGAATTTAGACGACGCGTTAGTGTGCTTTGTGAAAATGGTAAAAGATGCCATGAATACCCAGTGCTGCTCCATTTATTTTGCAGATTACAGCCAAGATAATTTTGTACTGATGGCTACCGAAGGGTTAAACCCTGATGCGGTGGGCAAATTTAGAATTGGCTTTACCGAGGGTTTAGTTGGGCTTGTTGCTCAGCGTGAAGAAGCAATTAACATTGCCTTTGCCAAGTCGCATCCTCGTTTTAAACTCTCCCCAGAAGTTAACGAAGAAGGTTATAACGCCTTTTTGTCTGTGCCTGTTGTTCATCAAAAAAAAGTGTTAGGTGTTATTGTTGTTCAACAGAAAATGGCGCGGGTATTTTCTCAAGATGAGGAGTCGTTTTTAATTACGCTTTCTGCTCAGTTAGCTTCGCAATTAGCCCATGCTGAAATAAAAGAAGTATTACGCCAAGACGAGTCGTCTCATCAAACATCGGTATTAAAAGGGGTTTCTAGCGCACCTGGTATAAGTATTGGTAAAGCTTTTGTTGTTATTCCTAAACTTAATTTTAAGTCCATAGAACTTACTAAGAATAATGATGTCATTGAACAGCGCCGTTTATTCACCCAAGCGGTTGCTGCTACGCGCAAAGAATTTAGCACCTTATCGATGACGTTAAGTGACAGCATACCGCAAGAGGCGTTGGCTGTATTTGATGTATATCAGCAATTACTAGATGCTAAAAGTTTAGGTCATAATGTAGAGACACAATTACAAGAAGGGTGGTGTGCAAAAAGTGCATTAAAAATTGTGATTGAACGTTTAGTTGCACAGTTTAACGAAATGCAAGACCCTTACATTAAAGAGCGTGCGGTTGATGTTAAAGACATTGGCTTACGAGTGCTGCATCACTTAGTGAATACCGAACACGCAATAAAAGACTACCCTGAAAACACCATTTTAATAGCGCACACACTAACGCCAGCTATGTTAGCAGAGGTGCCCAATGAGCGTTTAGCGGGGGTTGTGAGTATTAATGGTTCAGCCAATAGCCATGCCTCTATTTTAACCCGTGCTATGGGCGTGCCTGCGATTTGGGGGATTGAAGATTTACCGCTATTGCAGTTTGATAGTAAAGAAATGATTTTAGATGCTTTTGCTGGGCGTTTATATATTTCGCCTTCGCAAATGCTTATTGATGAGTATACCGAATTACAACACCAAGATAACTTACTCAATAATCGGTTTTTAGAAGAACAAGCACTGCCTGCAATCACGTTAGACGGTGAGCATATTAGTTTATTACTCAATGCAGGGCTTGAGCTTAATACCCAACAAAATAGTGCCCATATTTGTGATGGTGTTGGCCTTTACAGAACCGAAGCATGGTTTATGCAAAAGGGGCAGTTTCCATCGCAACAAGAACAAGAAAACTGGTACCGAGAAGTACTAAGTAGCTATTACCCTAACCCCGTTGTTATGCGAACGTTAGATATAGGTGGCGACAAAGTTTTAGATTATTTTAACATTACCGAAGAAAACCCATTTTTAGGATGGCGAGGTATTAGAATTAGCTTAGATCATCCTGAGCTTTTTTTAGATCAACTCAAAGCGATGCTAAAAGCGAATATTGGCTTAGGTAATTTAAAAATAATGCTGCCGATGATCAGTGGCACTGATGAGGTTGAAGAGTCACTGGCATTGTTTAACCAAGCTTATTATGAGTTAAGTGAAGCATTTCCTGAGCAACTAATAGAAAGGCCCGATATTGGCATTATGCTTGAGGTGCCTTCAAGTGTATTTATGCTGCCAGAGTGGTCTAGAAAAGTCGATTTTTGCTCAGTAGGTAGTAACGACTTAACTCAGTATTTATTAGCCGTAGACAGAGCAAATGCACGCGTAGCCGATTTATTTAACCCCTACCATCCAGCCGTGTTGCGTGTATTAAATAATATTGCCAGCGAGTGTGAGCACTATGAATTGCCCTTTAGTTTATGTGGGGAGCTTGGTGGCGACCCCGAGGGCGCAATATTACTGATTGCTATGGGTTATAGGCGTTTAAGCATGAACTTATCGTCACTAAACAAAGTGAAGTGGGTGCTAAGGCGCTTAAATGTAAGCGACATGGAACAATTACTGAGCGAATGTTTGGCACAGCCCAACGCTAAACAAGTACTGCGGTTAACTCGTAGTTTTATGATAGAGCATCAGCTAGGTAATTTATTTTATACACCAAAATGATAGAACTGTAATTGTTTATATAATCAATTAAAATATACTTATAATTAAATGTATTAGAGATAACTATGTATGAACTAGGACTTCTAGTTGCAAGTTGTGCGCTGTTAGGCTGCATTGTTGGTTTTTTAGCAGGGTTACTAGGCATAGGCGGTGGTTTAATCATTGTGCCAGTGCTAAGTAGTTTGCTACTTAGTTTTGACGTTGCCGCTGCCGATCATGTGTTAGTTATCGCCATTGCAACATCTTTAGCCTCTATTTTATTTACTTCTACCTCTTCAGCGTTGGCTCATCATAAAAATGATAATGTGCCTTGGAAAATTGCTCCTTGGGTTATGTCGGGCGTGGCCATTGGTGCATTGGTAAGTGGCTTTGCTGCCAGCTTTATCCCTGAGAAAATGTTAAAAACGGTGTTTGCCGTCAGTGTAGTTTTTATTGCAATGAGAATGGTACTTTCTGCTCGTAATAAAGTGAGCGCAGAACACCCTTTGCCCGCAGGCCCCGTGCTAGCTAGTGTTAGTTCGGTAATGGGGGCTTTGTCTGGATTAATTGGCATTGGTGGCGGTGCATTACTTGTGCCTATGTTGCATTATTTTTCGGTTGATATTAAAAAGGCAATTGGTTGCGCTGCTGCATGTGGTATTGTAATTGCCTTTTTTGGGTCTATCGGTTACATCAGCGCTGGGTGGCATGTAACGGACTTAGCGCATGGTTTTATGGGGTTTGTATATTTACCTGCTTTATTTGGGATTGTTGTTACCTCATGGTTTATAGCGCCTATTGGGGCTAAGGCAACACATTACTTACCTGTGAATACAATTAAGAAAGTTTTCGCGATGTTACTGGTTTTCATCGCTATTAAAATGGTTTTTAGCTAAAGGTTTATTTTTATGGCACTGGAGTTTCCTCAAATTGATCCAATAATATTTTCTGTTGGACCACTTAGCGTTCGTTGGTATGGGTTAATGTACTTAATTGGTTTTGCGTTTGCGATGTGGTTTGCTAATCGTCAAGCTAAAAAACCAGGGTCGGGTTGGACTAAAGACGAAGTCAGCGATTTACTTTTTTACGGCATGCTGGGCGTTATATTAGGTGGGCGTGTTGGTTATGTTCTGTTTTATCAATTTAGTTACTTTATCGAAAACCCCTTGTATTTATTTAGAATCGATCAGGGTGGTATGTCGTTTCATGGCGGCACACTTGGGGTGATCACTGCGATTGCTATTTTTGCTTACAAGCGTAAAAAGTCGTTATTGCAAGTCGGTGATTTTGTAGCACCTTTAGTGCCAGTTGGTTTACTTGCTGGGCGTATAGGTAACTTTATTAACGGCGAATTATGGGGCCGCACTACCGATGTTCCATGGGCAATGGTATTTCCAACTGGAGGCCCGCTTGCACGCCACCCATCACAACTTTACGAAGCTTTTTTTGAAGGTCTAGTATTGTTTGTCATATTATTGTGGTTTATTAAGCGTCCTCGTCCTGCGGGAAGTGTGTCAGGTTTGTTTTTACTGGGTTACGGCGTATTTAGGTTTGGTATTGAGTATTTTCGCCAACCCGATGCGCAATTGGGGTTATTTGCCGACTTCATTTCAATGGGGCAAATTCTATCGTTACCTATGATCATTGGCGGGTTAGGCTTACTTATTTGGGCCTATAAACAACCACAATCGCAAACAGCGGCAAAAGTTTAAAAGAAGAAGTTAGATGAAACAATATTTAGAATTATGTCAGCGCATTGTTGACCAAGGACAGTGGGTTGAAAATAAACGCACCGGTACACGTTGTTTAACGGTTATAAACGCTGATTTAGAATACGATGTGGCGAATAATCAGTTCCCTATGATCACCACTCGAAAGAGCTATTACAAAGCGGCTATTGCTGAATTGTTAGGTTATTTAAGAGGCTATGACAGTGCTGAGCAGTTTCGTAGTATAGGCTGTAAAACCTGGGATGCTAACGCCAATGAAAATAGTGCCTGGCTCAATAATCCTAACCGTAAAGGTGAGGATGATATGGGGCGCGTTTATGGCGTTCAAGGACGTGGCTGGCAACGCCCTGATGGTTCAACATTGGATCAACTGGCAAAGGTCATTAATAATTTAAAAAATGGCATAGATGATCGCGGCGAAATTATTACATTTTACAACCCTGGTGAATTTGAACTTGGTTGCTTGCGCCCATGTATGCACACACATACCTTTTCATTATTGGGCGATACCCTGTATTTAACCTCATATCAACGCAGTTGTGATGTTCCACTAGGACTTAATTTTAATCAAATTCAATGTTTTGTATTACTTGCATTAGTTGCCCAAATTACCGGCCATAAAGCGGGTAAGGCATATCATAAAATTACCAATGCTCATATTTATGAAAACCAGCTCGATTTAATGCGAGATCTGCAGTTAAAGCGTGAGCCATTTGCTTCTCCCCAATTAAAAATCAACCCAGAGATTAAATCACTCGAAGATATAGAAACATGGGTAACACGTGATGACTTTGAGGTGGTTGGCTATCAATGCCATGAAGCGATTCAGTACCCATTTTCAGTTTAAAAAATAAGGAGAGCATAATGAAAGCAGTGATCCCTGTAGCGGGCCTTGGAACACGTATGTTACCGGCCACTAAAGCAATTCCAAAAGAAATGCTGCCAGTTGTAGACCGTCCACTAATTCAATACGTTGTGAGCGAAGCCGTTGCCGCTGGCATTAAAGAGATAGTGTTAGTAACCCATTCGAGTAAAAACTCAATTGAAAACCACTTTGATACTAGCTTTGAATTAGAGGCTACGTTAGAGAAACGTGTAAAGCGGCAATTACTTGCCGAAATACAGTCTATTTGCCCTAACGACGTGACGATTATTCATGTGCGTCAAGGTGAGGCAAAAGGGTTAGGTCATGCTATTAACTGTGCTGCCCCTATTATAGGGGATGAACCTTTTGTGGTTATTTTACCTGACGTTATTATCGATGAAGTGGAAAGTGATTTAACAAAAGATAATTTAGCAGAAATGATCACTCGTTTTGAGCAAAGTAAACATAGTCAAATTATGGTTGAACCAGTTCCTAAAGATGACGTAGATAAATTTGGTGTTGTTGATTTAGGTGATGTTGAGTTAAACCAAGGTGAAAGCTCACCCATTAAGAGTATGGTAGAAAAGCCACCCGTTGACGAGGCACCTTCAAACCTTGCTGTGGTTGGTCGTTACGTGTTGAGTAAAAATATTTGGCCATTATTAGCTAAAACACCACAAGGTGCTGGTGATGAGATTCAGCTAACAGATGCAATTGCGATGCTTATGCAAAACGAAAAAGTAGACGCTTATGCTATCAAAGGCCGAAGCCATGATTGTGGTAGTAAAATTGGTTATTTGAAGGCGACGATTGAATTTGCCTTACGCCGCGATGAATTTGCTGATGAGCTTAAGACCTTTATTAAAACGTTAATCTAATCAGTTCTTTATTTATTTAAAGCGCCTATATGGCGCTTTTTTTTTGATTGTAAAGTCGCTTTTTCAGGACTTTAATTATAACTATTTTTGCAGTTATACAGACAGATCTGGGTTTGTAATGTAAGCTTTATGTTAACTAAAGTTGTTTTGTAGTTAACGTTCTTTATTAGGCCAATTGTAAATTGGCTCAATTTAGCGATCTAAACTGTTGAAAGAGAAACAATCAATGTGTGAATGCAGCATAAAGTATCACCGATATTTAGTTATAGTGTTACTCATGTTAATTGGGAGTGGCTGTACTATATCGCCAGATAAAACTACGTTAAATGAACAAGTTAAAGATTCTCCTGAATATGTAACCATTACCGCACTTGAGCTTGCACAGCTAAAAGATGCCGCTTTGCAATGGCAACAGGCACGCTCTGGTATTGAGCGGCTATTAAAATTAGAACGCGAGCTTACATATTTAGTTGATAATTTAGATATTATTAATAGTAAAGCAATAGCGCAATCAAATCAGGCTGTTAGCAATCGCTATGCACGCTCATCAATTAAGGCTAATACATCGCCAAACCTCAGGTATGGTAATAACTACGCAAGCACGTCAGATAAAGTTGAGCGCCCAAAGCAAAGATATAGTAATCGCTACGCAAAACCAGCTAATAGGGACGCTCTACAAAATCAGCGATACAACAGTCGCCATGCAAGTGTGCCTAAAAAAATGATTACAGCCCCTCCAAAAAGTTACAGTAACCGCTCTGTTCGTTCGTCAGTAAAAGCGATTAGTTCTAGGGTGAACAAAAAGGTTGCCTCTAAAATATCGAAGGCAACAAAAGTGGCAATGGTTGATACTAATAGAAAGGTATTTGCTTTGCAGGTAGCTTCGCTTGATTCAGAAGAGAGTGTTGCTAAGCAGTGGAAGAAAATTAATAGAAAAGCGGCGCCTCTATTCAGAGATAAAATTACTACTAACGTGGAAAAAGCCAAGGTCAATAATAAAACCTATTACCGATTAAAGTTAGGTGAATACTATAACTTTAAGAGCGCCGAGGATGATTGTGAGGTATTTAAATTTTATAAAGTTGATTGCTTTGTGAGTAACTACACTGACAAACCAATTAGATTATAAATTATTTATTTGGCGCTTTTATTGCATAATAGCTAGAGCTAGTTTTTTGTAATAGGTGCTTTAAAGTGAAACTTCGTTTAATAATACTACTAATACCCTTTGCATTAGCTGGTTGTAGCAACCAGCTAATGCCCGCCGACTCACAAAGCGACAAGCTTGTGCGTGAAAAAGATATAAAACCTTACTTAGAGCAATGGGATAACAACAAAGAGCAGATAGCGCGTTTAAGCACCATGGAAGAGGACTTATCATTACTGATTCAAGCTCTTTCTGCACAAACAGATATTGATACCGTACCTGAGCCGTTGAAAGAGAAGGTAAAACGTGTTGAATATGGCTCTAAGCAATCGTTACAACTCTCCTCAGAAACTGCCTTAGCCGATAACACTATCAGTACAAACAAAGCAATTTACGGTGTACAAATTGGACGTTATTTAGTTTCTAACGGAGCCAAAAGGCAAGTACAGCGACTAAAAGAGCAATACCCTCAGTTAAACAGTATTTTACAATACCGCATTAATGAGCAACAAAAGGAATCAACAACGTTTTATAGTGTTGTAGCAGGCCCGCTGAAAAATCAACAGCAAGCGGCGCAGTTGTGTTTGTTTTTTTACAAAATAGGTAATAAGTGTACCTTAGCGACATTTTCAGAGGATGTTTAAGGTTTTTTTACGCTTATTTTTGCATCCTGTTATTATAAATCAAAATAAAGTAAATATTTTTCTAACTTTTTAGTGATTTTGGCCGATACTTAACATAACCTGACTAACAGGTTTATACTTTATATCTAAGGGAAAACTATGAACAAAATATTTACTAAAGCAGCATTAGCTGCATCAATGGCTGTACTTTCTTTCGACGCTGCAGCTGAATCAGTTTCGTTTCAAGCAGGTGTTACAGTTCAAAATGCTTTTACCTTGACTAACGATTCTGCACTAGATTTTGGAACAATTCGTGCCTCAGCGGATTTAGCAGCAGCTGAGACGGCTACTCTTGTTTTAGCCGCAAATCCAGCGACCTCACCTACAACGGCTTCTACATCGATTGCAGATGCTGAAATCGCAATTTTAGTACCAGGTGCACCAGCCGCTTTTTCTGTTTCAGGCGTGTCTCCTTTCGGTTCACTGACAATTACAAATCCGACAGAAACTGCAATTTCACCTGATGCAGCACCTGCTGGTACTGCAGCATTTACTTTGGGTACTCCAACGTATTATGTGCTAACTGGCGCGACGCCTAACAGTGCTGCTACAACGACCATTCAGGTAGACGCAAATGGTGAAGCGACATTTAATGTTGGTGCCACATTAACGACAGATGCCACTACTCCTACGAGTGATTACATTGATGGCACTTACAGTGGCTCATTCACATTAGAATTAAACTATTAATGAGCAAAGCCTGCTTTATTATAAAGCAGGCTATTTTATGAAATTAATTTTATTCATACTAGCAGCTTCCTTAACTCCAGGTTTGTGCGCGCAGGTAACACCGCTTGAGCCATTGAGTTTTGGTAAAATTGTTATAAGTGATAATCAAAGCATTAGCTCTATAACTTTGTTGCCTAGTAATACAAATACCTTAACTAACAATATATATTTACTTGAGAAAGGCCATGCGGCCGAGTTGCTGCTCGAAGGATACCCTGCACGTATTCAAGTAAATGTGAGTGACTTTGTAAGCAACCAACCTTTAAATAACATTTTCGGTGGTGCATCTCTGATTTTAAATCAACTCATATACAATGCGACCATTACAACCGATACCACAGGGACTGCGTTATTGAGAGTTGGGGGGCAATTGAGTACCTCAGGTGACGGTAATACTTATAAAGATGGCATCTTTGATACTACAATTGAAGTGACGCTAAATTATTAGACAACTAGAGATGTTGATTAAATGACAATAATAAAAACTTTTTTTATCTTAGTAAGCTTTATTTTAATTAGCTTTCATTCTTATGCAAACTTACTTATTTCTCCAACAAGAATCAATTTTGATGAGCGCCAACGTGTTGCTAAAGTCATTGTTGTTAATAACTCTAATGAACCCAAAACTTATAGGTTGGAGTGGCAAGACAAAGTTGCACTAGCTGGCGGAGGGTATGCTAATTTAGCGGCTGATCAAGAAAGTTCATCTTCACTTAAAAATATGGTTAGGATCAGCCCATCGCAAGTTAGATTAGCGCCAGGAGAAAGGCAAATAGTTAAGCTTGCTATTCGAAAGCCGAAAGGTTTAGCAGAGCAGGAATACCGCTCTCATCTAGCCTTTAAAGCACTCCCTAATGAAGCTCAAAGTCAGCAACAGAGACTAGGCATTAAGGTAAACTTACTCTTAAGCTACACTATTCCCGTTATTTTGCGAAAAGGTGCTGAAAAACCCAATGTAAATATCAGTAATTTACAGCTTATACACAGCCCAGAAAAAAAGGCGCTTGAGATTGAAATTAAGCGAGAGGGTGACTTTAGTTCTTTTGGCAAGTTAGAAGTTTTCTTTAAGCAAAAAGGAGCGGATACAGAGAAAAAGATCGCCATGTTAAACGATTTTAGTATTTACCCTGAGCTAAAAACAACAACGGCGACGATACCAATTTTTGCAGATAAAAATATCCCGAAAGATGGTCAAATTCGCTTAATTTATACAGGGCTTAAAGAATATCGCGATACTATTTTTAGTGAAAAGTTTGCGCCAATCAATAATGCAATTATCGGTAATTTGAAATAGGCGATGTATTACTTTAAGCGCTTAAAGTGGTTGTTGATCATTTTTTTATCAATTGATCCATTATTAGCAGCAGAGCCTGACACTCAGGCCATTCTTGCTAGCATAAAAAAAATAGATAAAAAATGGCAGCAATACAACACTGAACAAGCTGTAAATGAAAGAACAGAGCCTGAGCTTAATGTGCAGCAAGGTGAGGGCATCCCCGAAGGGGAGTTATTATTTTTTTCATCGTTCGTGAAAAAAAATTACCTAGGTGAAATGCTCGGGGTGAAAAGTAAAACAGGTGTATTAATAGATTTATTAAGTTTTTCAGAAAGCCTGGATTTTGCTATCGATATAAATAGCGATGACCTTATTGCTCAAGGTTGGTTTATTAGTGAAGATAATCAGTTTTATCTAGACTTAAATACAAACACAGCACAAATTAACGGTGCTAGATATTTATTTAATAGCCAGCAAGCTTATGCTGAAAACGGCGATGTGTTTGTTGATAGTAACCTGTTAGCGAAGTGGTTTTCGTTAGACATTGATATTGAATATTCAGCACTTGAGTTATATGTAAGCTCCCCCACCAAATTGCCTATAGAGTTAAAACGCGAGAGAGAGCAGCGAGAAACTGTAACTAATAGAGAGTCTCGCCAAGCTATATTACCGTGGAAGTCCAGTCCATACAGTGCAATTTCATCTCCTCTTGCTGATGTGCAGCTTAGTGCAACCAAGAGTAATACGGATTCAGCGATAGGGTACTCTGTATTAGGGTCAAATGACTTAGCCTATTTTAATACTCAGTATTTTTTTGCAGGGCGAAAAGAGGATTTACTATCAGATTCAAGATTATCATTTAGCCGTCAAAGTAAAGGTGCACGGCTATTAGGTCCTTTAAATGCGACAACAGTTCAATTTGGGGACGTATTAGCAACTCAAGTCGGTAAACAATTTAATAGTAGTTACGCCAGAGGAGTAAAAGTTGATAACAAACCACTTTTTAAACAGGTTAACAGTAATCAAATTAATTTAACGGGTGCTATTCAACCAGGCTGGGATGTTGAGTTATACCGTAATGATGTACTGCTAGCGCAGCAGTTTAGTTTAGCTGATGGGCGTTATTTATTTGAAGATATTGATTTATTGTTTGGCGCTAATAACTTTGAGCTGATTTTTTATGGTCCACAAGGGCAAGTAGAGCGAAAAACAGAGCAATATTTTATAGATGGTAATAGTTTGTCAGCAGATGAGTCGTTCTATGAGTTGTCAATTACTGAGCAAGGTGAGCAGTTATTTAATCAATCACTTTATTCGACAGAGGGTAAAGGTTGGCAGCTAGCAGGCCGTTATGAAACGGGGTTAACTGATTATTTATCGGTTTATGCTGGTACATCAATATTAAATAGTAATTCGGGTGATAATGTTAACAATTATGCTTTTGGTTCGAACCTAAGTATATTTGATAAAGTATTACTTAATCTAGATTATGAAAAAAATAATAACGATGAAGATAAACTAGAGGTAGCTGCTAGAGGTGAATTAATTGGTCAATCGGTACGTTTAAGTCTGTCTCAAAACAATGAGAAAATAGTTGGTGATACAGAAACAGCGAAAACTGAAAGTTATCGATTATATACGGCAGGAAAGTTGTTTGATAAATCATTTGGAAGTTTGAGTTATCAAAATACGCTCGCCTATAACAACAGAGAGTTTAGCGACTCATATTTAAGTGTTGATAATACCTTATCTTATAATTTAGGCGGTACCGTTGTTAGTAACAACTTAATTTGGCGAAAATTTGATTCTTTAGATGATGCAACAACACTTGGCAGCATGCGTCTTCAACATCGATTTGGTAAAACATACACTCGTTTTAGTGTTGACTATAGCGCAGACTCTGGTTCAACTATACTGGGTTACCAAGCAGAATTAAGCCGTAGTTTATCTCAGAATTTACAATCTGAATTCACACTGAGAAACTCCCGTATAAATGATTTAGTTTCTATGGAGTTGGGTCTAAATTGGCAAAGCGATAGTTTTAGCTTAAATAGCACAATGAGTTACGATGATGATGATAACTGGCGGCTAGGTTTATTTAGTCGCTTTAGTATTGGTTTTGATACGAACACTGACGAGTACTTTTTAAGTAAAAGAAGCCTCGCAAACTCTGGTACTTTAATGGTTAGAGTCTTTCTTGATTCAAATAATAACAATATTCAAGATGACGGAGAAAAGGGAATTGAAGGCGTTAAGGTAAAAGGAGTTCAAAACTATCGCCGAGCGGTAACTAACGAAAATGGTTTAGCGATTCTTAAAGGGATGCCGGCAAATAGAACCACCGACATAGTGATTGAGTCTGGTAGTATTAGTGAGCCTTTTTTAGTTGCCGCCCACGATGGCTTTTCTATTACACCGCGTGCTGGTTTTGTTGAATATATGGAAATCCCGCTTAATAACAGTAGTGAATTAGAGGGAACTGTTTACAAACAAGATGAGCAAGGCAGCAGTGAAGTGCAGCCTTTTGCTACCGTAAAATTACTCGACAAACAAGGCAAGCAAGTGGCGCAAACGCAGGCTGCTTATGATGGTTATTATTTGTTTACCGATTTACGCCCTGGCGAATATAAAGCGGTTATAGATGATGAATTTAAGCAACGTAAATCCTTAAAAGATACGCAACAGGTAGTGGTAAATTTACCAGCGCAAGGTGAAGTAGTAATGAGCGTTGACTTTGAGCTTAAAGAAAAAACACAAACTCCAGCGTATATTGCTAATGCGGGTGGGTTTTCATCATTACCGATTATGAAAGCGTATTATCAATTAATTAAACGTCATTTAAATGAGCAATCAAAGCGTGATGCTTTTTATATTAAAGACGAAAAACAAAAACGGTATATTTTAGCCGTCGCTTATGCCGAGTCTGCGCAAGGGGAACTTGAACAAGTATGTGCAGAATTAAAAATAAAAGGCTTGAACTGCCAAGTCCAAGCGCAACTTATTAGCCACTAATAACAATAAGGTTTAACCATGCAATATGCTAATTTATATAAACGCTACTCAATACTAATTGCCTGTATTGGTGCTCTTTTTATATCAGGATGCAGCACCCCCAAAACTGCAGAATCACCTAAGCCAATGCAAGCGAGTGCCAATCTTTCTGAGGAAGAGTTGGCGCAGCTAAAAGCATCGTCTCAGCAGTGGCAATCAGCCAAAGCAGGTGTTGAACGTTTATTAGTGATTGAACAAGACTTAAAGCTATTAATAAGCCAATTAAATGCGGTAGCAAAACAAGGTTCTGCATCAACAAATACGCCTGTTGTACCAACAGCTAAAGCTTCGGCTGAGACGATAGCACCAAAAGTTGCACAAAAAGCTAAAGTAGCAGCGAATACAGCTGATGAAAAACAAGCCGTTAAAGCCTTATTTGCCTTACAAGTTGCAGCCGTTACCGACAAAGAGCGACTTAGCCAAAGTTTAAATCAAATAAAGACCAGTGCATCCTCGTTATTTGAGGGGGAGTTTGTGGCAAATGTAGAAACTATTAACGTGAGTGGCATGACTTATTACCGTTTAAAGCTTGGAGCTTATCAAAATCAAGCCAATGCCGCTGCTGATTGCGATAGACTTAAACAGCGCCAAATCAACTGCATTGTGAGCCATTACACCCAACAGCCATTAAAATAAATATGCATCTAGGGTATTAGGCATAATAATTGCTTTGTAACTATTATGTTTTTAGAGGATGGCAACTATGCGCCTTTTGTTACCCTTACTATTATTAAATTTAGCGGGCTGTAGCTTAACACCCCAGCCAAAGCCAAGTATAAGCACTGATGCGCCTAAAGCGGTCATGGCACCCTATACGCTCAATCAGTACGTAAATAGCTTGAGTGCCCAGCTTAGCCATATCAAAGAGCCTTTTAAAAGCACCGCTTCAATCGCGGTCAGCAGCTTTTATTTAGCCAATGCTTTGGATTCACAAATTGCCCAAGGGCAGGGGACAGGGCTTAGTCAGCAAGTTCAAGAAAGCTTAATAACCCAATTTACTCAGTTAGGGTACAACACGGTTGAATATCGGCTTGAAAACCAACTTAACTTATCAGCAAGGGCTGATTCAGTGTTAAGCCGCAGTACCAGTAACTTAAAGCAGCGTCAGATTATTGACTTTGTGATCACTGGTACTTTAACCCGTCAAGAACATGCTTATATTGTTAATGCTCGCATGGTAAATATGCAAACTAATCAGATTGTATCTGCCGCAAGTACTGAAATTCCCATCAATGTGATGTGGAGTAATGAAAAAATACAGCAGCGCGGTGACTATATTTACCGCAGTGAATATTAATTAGGAGCACACATGAAACGCCTACTATTAACTTTATGTTTGCCACTGGGCTTTGGTTGTTCACAAATGACAAACCATAGTGACACGCAAATTACCGACGATGCGCCTATGTTTTTTGAGCAACGCCCTGTAGCTGCACCAACAAATACTGATTCGCTTTATCAAAATAAAGCCGCAGTGATGAATAAAAACAAACAAGTAAATACGCCAACCCGTAAAAATATTAATCATTATGTGCGTGGCATCATGCAAGACATGGCTGAAAACTTACAGTACGTAAATACTAAAACACCATTGGCAGTATCAAGCTTTGTTTTTTTAGACCGTGACTACAACAATGCTGACTTAGTGGGTAACCAAATCGCAGAGAGCTTTATGCACGAACTGCATAATTTTGGTGTGCCGGTCATTGATTTTAAAACCACCGATTATATGCGCGTAACGCCTGGCGGCGACTTTGTTTTTAGTCGCGACTACTTAGAGCTTAACCAAGAACAAAACTTTAGTTACGTATTAGCAGGCACGCTAGTAAACCACCAAGGCGGCATATTAGTAAACGCACGTATTGTTGGTTTAGCGAGTAAAGCGGTTGTAGGCTCTGCACAGGGCTTTATTCCACAATCAGTTATTGATGCGCTAAATAGCAGTAGCAGTGCTGATGGTATTATGCTTAAACAAGCGAGTAAGTGAGGTTTATCATGGCTAACTTAGCTAAGCGCTCAGCTTTAATTAGCATAAGTGCATTATCACTATTACTTTCAGGCTGTAATTTACTTGGTGGATCTAACATGGCTGAACCCGCCAAATCTGAGCCAGAGCAAACAGTGGTAAGCAATCTTGATTTTAACCAGATCATGGCGCAAATGCAGCAAAATGACGAGCAAGAACAATACGCCGATACAACGCAGTTTAACCCAAACAAGCATCATAAAAGCTTAGTTAACTACGTAGAGCAAATGGCACTTGATTTAACCGACACCATGCAAGTAGCCCCGCAAGATGCAGCGATTGCAGTCACCTCGTTCGTTGATTTAGACGCAAGTTTAACTACAGCAAGCCAGTTAGGTAATCAGTTATCAGAAACCTTCATACATCAGCTGCAAAAATTTGGTTATAGCGCGGTTGATTTTAAAACAGCCAATTTAATTACCGTTAATGATCAAGGCGACTTTGCATTTACCCGCAACACTCGCAAGCTTGCAGGTACGAATATAGCCAGCCATGTTTTATCGGGTACATTAATTTACCGTGCAGATGGGGTTGTTATTAACGCTCGCGTGATAAATATTGAAAATAAACGCCTTGCCGCCAGCAGCCGAACATTTATACCGCTTTACGTATTAAATAAAGAAGATATATATTTATCAAGTAATTAACTTAATTTGATGCTTGATATAAAAAACCAGATGCCGTTATAATTTCCAAACACTTAGTACTTAGCACCCAACGTGGCCTCTTAGTTAAATGGATATAACGGCCCCCTCCTAAGGGGCAGTTGCAGGTTCGATTCCTGCAGGGGCTACCAATATAAAATCAAAGAGCTATGTTTTTTTCTTCTTCCTTATGATTTTTGTGTAGCACTCAATTCTGAATAGTTATCTAACAACAGCTTCTTAAATCGAATCTATAGTCTTTATAGTTTGTTAAAGTTGATATCTACTTAATTCTTTTTAGGTGTAAAAATATTTAAAAAAATTATGTGCTGAATAGCTTTAATATTGGTGTTTTTAGATTTTTGTAAGTGGCCTTTTATGTTTCACAATGTGAGATAGCTAACAATCTCCCTGTTAGCTGACTTGGTCATTAAAGATCAAAATTATCTATAAATTTTTGGATAAAAGGATCTGAAGAGCCAAAGCTTACAATAAACACATCAAGGCCCGCATGCTTATATAGTTTTAAAGAGCGTTTAATTGCGTCTAAAATCCATTGTCTATCATTACCAAATACGCCGCCGCCAATAAGTGTCAGATATACTTTATTATTACCTGTTTTTTTGAAGTTTAAAATAGCAGAACATATTGTTGCTTCATAAGAGGCCTCTAGTATGAGTTTGGATAAATTAGCACATAATTTTGATGGTATTTGTGAATATGCTACAGGAAGCGCGGAGCAGTATGCTTGAGTTACTGTATACTTTAAAGCGTTTAGTGTAACTTCTGTATCCCACTGAACTCCAATGCGTAACAAAGTTCTTAACTTATCTAATTCAGATTCGGTCGCTAAGTTAATTTTTTCATTTATTTTAGTCAACCCCTCTGCAGATAACAAAGCATAACCATTTTTCATTTCCCAAAGGCAATTACTTTCATTTCCTAATACGGCGCCTATTTCATTAAGACAATTTATTTGATTATTATAGGTTTGACCGACTTCACCATTAACGTTTGCAAAATAATTTCGATAAATAGTTCCTGCACCTGCTGCTATGGCGCAAGCAGGCCCTTGAGTGTGATCATGCTCATACCCATCAACACCATGCTCGGGTGTAACATTAGGAGAAATCATTTCTAAGAGGTTGAATTGTGAGGCAACTTGAAATAATGCGCCTGCATTTTGCTGATCAGTATGGAGGTCTTGAGCATTAGCAACAATTTCACGAATAGAACTTTTTGTATTTAGGGTTTCATTATAATTAACGCGACTTCTTAATTCACCTAATGAGGGAGTTTCTAAACATCCGAAGTGATACTCTTTTAAATTAATAAGAGATTTTAAAATGTTACCGTTCACAGATAAATTTTTACGGACTTGTTGCGGCGATTCTTCACAAAAACCGGTTAATTTTTCAAACCACATTTAGAGCTCCTTTAGTTCTGGGGTAATCTGATGGGGTTGAGCTGTAACAATGGAGAAATATTTTTATTTAATAATCATTAGGAATGATTTGTATTTATTAAAAATTATTGCTCTTCTAAAATACGCTCATATTCATCCATTACTAATTTTTCCATCTCAATACGCTTATTAATCATAGTTTCAAAATCGCTTTTACTATATTTTAGAGCGGCGGGAGGGTTTATTCGCTTAATTCTTTCAAATTGAACGGCTTCTTCCTCATCATAAGCAAGGATCGCGAGCGTAATTTTATTTCGGTTTATGCCTTTTGAAAATAACCCATCGCTGTCTAAACGAATTAAAACTCTTTCTAATACGTTTAACCATTGCTCCCATTGGTCATTTACTTGCTCACTAGAGGCTGTGTAGTCTATATCATCAAACTCATAACAGGCTTCTTCTGTATCATTAAAATATTCAGAGTACATTTCAAGAGAGGGGAAATCAGAAACGTTCCATTTAGCTAATAAAAAATCATTTTCTTCGTTGTCGTATTCTTCTGCAAAGACTTTTTTTAAATCTGAGAAAGTATTAAACATCGGCAGCAGACTGTAGCTTCCTGTGAAGTAAAATCCAATAACATAAAGCTCGCTACCGTGGTCTTGAATAATTTTAGTGAATGCTAATTTTGATTCTTTATATAAGATATTTTCAAAGTTTTCTATTTTATTCATTAGAGTCTAATTCCGTTAAAGCGATTATTTTTCCTTTACTTGCTTATATTAAACTTAATAATTAAATAATAAAAGCAAACTAACTATTAGGCTGCTTTATTAAATGGCTTTGCCAAACCCCGAATATCAGTTATAGATGTTTAGACGTCCGTTGACATTTTTAAGTAAACAGATAACAATAGCAGCCTATTTTCAAGGTGCTTGCTAAACACTTCAAAGGTGTGATTTTTTTAGTAGGATAATCGGGAAGTTGGTGCGTTTTCATTGATGAAGTCAATCCCAACACTGCCCCCGCAACGGTAAAGTTATGCTGTATTAAATTATGGTAACTGAGTCCGGAGACCGGCCTTGATTTAATCTTACTTACTAACATCTTTGCGGTGGGCAGAGATAGGGAACATCATGATAAATAAAACTGCATTGGGTGTGGCTATTTCGGCTGCGCTGTCTTTTTCTGCATCTGCAGAACAAACCATTGAAAGAATAACCGTTACTGCAAATAAATTTGAACAATCAATCAATAATGTACTTGCCAGTGTTAATGTTATTGAACGCATAGATATTGAGCAAGGTAATTACCGAGATTTACCCACACTTCTAAGTACTCAGGTAGGCTTTCAAATAAACTCAAATGGCGGCTTTGGTCAAAACGCTGGTGTGTCCTTGCGTGGTACAGGCTCTGGTGATACGTTAATTTTGATTGATGGTGTTCGTACCGGTTCTGCAACGCTTGGCCAAAAAGCATTGAGTAACGTGCCTTTAAATAGTATTGAACGCATTGAAATAATCAAAGGGTCACGTGCCGCTGTCTATGGCTCTGATGCACTTGCTGGTGTTATTAACATTATTACGCGTGAGTCAGATAACCTTTCTGTTAGTGCAACATTTGGTTCAGACGCTTACCAAGATTATCAAATGGCAGGCTCTGTAAAGTCAGGCGATATGAGGAGTGCATTTAATGCAGGTTTTGAAAAAACAGATGGTTTTGATGTATTGCAAGGTGTAGCGCCAGATGAAGATGGTTATGAGAACAAAAACCTCGGTTTTAAAGTAAATTATAATGATGCACAGTACGGTGATTTTAAGTTATTAGGTCAATACAGCGAAGGCTTTGCTGATTACGATAGTCGCTTTAGTCCTGCCGATAGCACGATTGAACGCAATGACTTTGAAAATTATCAATTGTCTGCTGGTTGGAATAAAAACTATAAAAATCAGTCTCACGGTGTTGATATTGCACTTGTAACTGATGACTCAGATAACACTTATGTTAATTTTTCCACTGGTCTGCCAGTCACAAGTACGTTTATAACTCAGCGTACTCAAATTGATTACAATGGCCAATATCGTTTAGATGATACTTTAAATATTAGTGGCGGTATTAACTGGTATAAAGACGATGTGTCGCGCAGCTCTCAAGTATTTATTGAAGATAGTCGTGACGTGCTTGCAGTATTTGTAGGTGCCTATTACGATACAGATAAGGTACTTGCTAATCTAACTGTTCGCCAAGATGATGATGAACAGTTTGGTGATGAAACAACGTATACCGCGGCAGCGGGATATCATTTATCGAGTAATGCAACATTCCGTTTAAGCCAGAGCACAGGGTTTAAAGCGCCTACCTTTAACGATTTATATTACCCTGATTTTGGTAACCCTAATTTACAACCAGAAAAGTCCGTTAACCGTGAGCTTGGCTTAAATGTAGACTTTGATATTGCGCAAGTTGATGTCGCTATTTTTAGAAACGACATTGAGGATAAAATTGATTATGATGCAAACTTTGCATTAGCTAATATTGACGAGGCTCGCTTTGAAGGGGTTGAATTTAGTCTTTCTCAGCAGGTTTTTGGTTTTGATAGTCACCTTAATTTTGCATATTTAAGTGCGCAGAACAAAGAAACAGGCGCAGAGTTGCGTAATGTTGCTAAGCGTACATTTAATTGGGAGCTTAAAAAACAGTTTGGTGACTTTGATGCGCGTATCGATATGCAGTATCGCAGCGATCGTCAAGGTGCACAAACCCACTTAGGCTCTTACACACTATGGAATTTAGCGGGTAATTATCAAGTTAATCAAAATATTGAAGTATCGCTTCGCGTAGAAAACCTGTTCGATAAACAGTACAACGCCGTTGATTCACATCTAAGTTCTACAACAGCTCAAGCGTATTACTATAATACACCAGAACGTCGCTTGTTTGCTGGTATAAGCTATGAGTTTTAATTACTGAATTAGCACATATAATAAATGCCCGAATTTAAATCGGGCTTTTTAATGTGTTATTCCGTTAAAAACTCGCTAAATTCGGTTTCAAACTTGTGCAACTTAGGTGCAATTAAAATACTACAATAGCCTTGTTCTGGGTTTTCATTGTAATAGTCTTGGTGAAAACTTTCAGCAGGGTAAAAAGTGGTTGCTGGGCTCACCTCTGTCACTATAGGTTCGTTAACATGAGTTTGCAGCTCTGCAATAACGGCCTGTGTTTGCAATTGTTGTTGCTGATCATGGTAATACACAACGCTGCGGTATTGAGTACCTATATCGTTACCTTGGCGGTTTAACTGGGTAGCATCATGCAAAGTGAAAAACATCGCGAGTAAGGTTTCAAAGCTTAAAATGCTGGCGTCAAACTCAACCTTCACCACTTCGGCATGCCCGCTATTGCCTGTGCAAATAGCTTTGTAGGTTGGGTTATCAGTGTGCCCGCCCGTGTAACCAGAACAAACACTGAGTACACCTTTAACACGCCTAAATGCCGCATCAATACACCAAAAACAGCCGCCGCCGAGTGTTGCTACCTGTGTGGTTGAACTCATAAGTACTTCCTCAATTATATGGTTATATGCACCAAAATAGCGCCGTAACAGCTAATTACGACGCTCAGAGTGACTTAGATCTCTTTAAGTGGTTTTTCAGCTGCTTGTTTATCTAGCTTTTGCTGTAAAAACTCTGGTGATTGTGTATTTCGCGCTAGTGCGTAATAGGCAGCTGGCACCACAAACAGAGTCAGTATGGTGGCAACCGTTACGCCGGTAAATACCACCACACCAATTACCATTCTACTTTCCGAGCCAGGCCCTGAGGCGAGTACCAAAGGTACTGCACTCATAACTGTGGTCAGGGAGGTCATTATAATAGGACGTAAACGCTGGGTAGCGGCTTGTAAAATCGCTTCACTAAATTCCAACCCTTTATCACGTAACTGATTGGTAAATTCAACAATCAGAATACCGTTTTTAGCGCTTAACCCGATGAGCATCACAATACCGATTTGGCTGTATATATTGAGTGTTAAGCCCATACTCCACAGGCCAAACATAGCACCCATTAGCCCAAGTGGAACGGTGAGCATAATAACAAGCGGATGCATAAAGCTTTCAAACTGAGCAGCGAGCACTAAAAAGGTCACGGTCAATGCCAGCACAAACACGTAGGTCATGGCTGAGGCACCTTCATAAAACAATTGTGACTCACCTTTGTAATCAATGGCGCCATCAATGTCATTTTCTTCTGCGGCAATATTGTTTAAAAAGTTTAGTGCTTGTTCTAGCGTATAGCCATCAGCTAAGTTGGCACTTAGAGTAATTGCACGCATACGGTTATAGCGGTTTAAACGCGAGGCGGTGGCTTCTTCTTTTAAGCTTATAAGGCTGTCGAGTGGCACCAATTCATTGCTGCGAGATTTAAGGTAAATATTTGAAATATCAGTAGGGTTTGCAAAGTCTTCTTTAGTTCCCTTTAAAATTACATCGTACTCTTCACCGCGGTCAATAAAAGTGGTTACACGGCGTTGGCCAAGCATGGTTTCAAGTGTACGTCCCACATCTGAGACTGATACGCCTAAATCTGCAGCTTTATTTTTATCAATACTGACTAAAAACTGTGGGAAGGTTTCTTTATAATCATGATCAATGCGCACTAAACCAGGGTTTTTCTCTGCACGTTTAATAATTCTATCGCGCCAATCAGCTAATTGAGCATAATCATTACCTTGTAAAACAAACTCTATCGGTCGCGATGAACCACCACCGCCAATACCACGGCGCATAATTGCAAAAGCACGTACATCGGTGACCTCTTGCATTTTACCGCTTATTTCATCCATGACTTCCCAGGTTGAGCGTTTGCGTTTATCCCAATCCGCCATACCAACAATGGCTACACCACCACTGCCACCCCAGCCTGGAACTCGCACTAAAACTCGGCTTAGTTCGCCAGATTCAGAATAAGGCATTAAGCGCTCTTCTATCTTTGCCATATTAGCGGCATTATTCTCATAGCTAGCCCCTTCAGGGCCATTCATAAGTACAAAAAAGGTACCACGGTCTTCTTTAGGGGTAAGTTCAGACGGTATTTGTAAAAATAATGAATAACTAACAAACCCAGCTAAAACTAAGCTCAGCATTAAGCCCCATTTGCGGGTCATGTTTGACGCTAAAGCGTTACGGTATCCATTTTCTAATTTAGTAAAAAAGCGATCCATTGCTTGGCTAAACTTACTTTCTTTTTCAGAAGCTTTTAACACCTTTGAACACAATGCCGGAGAGAGTGTTAATGCAGTAATACTGGAGAAAAACACGGCTGCACTTACCGCCATTGCAAATTCTGTAAATAGTGCGCCTATTCGTCCTTCCATAAACACCAATGGTACAAACACAGAGATCAGCACTAGGGTGGTGGCTATAATTGCAAAGCCTACCTCACGAGCGCCGCGATAAGCTGCTAATAAAGGCGGCTCCCCAAGTTCTATGCGGCGGTGAATATTCTCTAGCATTACAATGGCATCATCTACCACTAAGCCTATTGCTAATACTAGTGCCAGTAGAGTTAATAAGTTAATTGAATAACCCATTGCTAATAAAAACATAAAACTACCGACTAAGGCGACCGGTACGGTGACCGCAGGAATAAGTGTGGCGCGAATATTACCTAAAAATATAAAGATAATAAGCACTACTAAGCCCATAGAAATTGCTAAAGTTTTATAAACCTCATTAATTGATTCTTTGATAAATACTGAAGAGTCGTAACTGTCTTCTATAGTAGTGCCTTCAGGTAAATTACGTTTTATTTTTTCCAGTTCACTGCGGGCGTTATCAACTACTGTAAGGGTATTTGCTTTGGCTTGTTTAACAATACCCATACCAATCATATTACGGCCATTTCCGCGAAATAAGCTTTCATCATCGGCGGCTTCTAATTTTACGTCAGCCACTTCGCCTAGACGTACTAAATAACCATCTTCACCTCGCTTAATGACAAGGTTTTGAAAATCACGTTGGTTTTTATAGCTGCGTGCAGTGCGCACAGTAAAATCACGGTCTACCGATTCAATTTCACCCGCCGGAAGCTCTACATTTTCACTGCGAAGTGTTTGCTCTATATCACTAGAGGTAATGCCACGAGCTGCCATCGCTTGGCGGTTAAGCCATACTTTCATAGCATACTTTCGCTCTCCCCCAATACGCACATTTGATACACCATCAACAACGGCCAAACGGTCGACAATAAAACGCTGTGCATAATCAGAAAGTTGTAACGAGTCCATGGTTTCACTGTTAAGTACAAACCACGCGATAGGGCTTTCGTCACTATTTGATTTTGATACTTCAGGAGGGCGTACTTGCTCTGGTAGGCTGTCTAATGCCCGTGCAACACGTTCACGTACATCGTTAGAGGCATCGTCTATGTCGCGGTTAATATTAAACTCAATGGTAATGTTTGAGCGGCCATTACGACTCGATGAGTTAATACTTTTAATACCCTCAATTCCCGAAATACGGTTTTCGATAACTTGGGTTATTTTTGTTTCAATAATTTCAGCAGATGCACCGGTATATTCAGTACTAATATTTACAATCGGTGTTTCAATATCTGGATACTCACGCAAAGGCAGCATACTAAAAGCAACTAAGCCAAAAGTGAGTAACAGTAAGTTAATAACAATCGCAAAAACGGGGCGTTTGACGCTAGTATCGGTAATTTTCACGTGTTACCCCTTAACGCTTACTTTGCTACCAGAGCGGATTTTGATTATTCCCTCGGTAACAATCTGCTCGCCGTTCTTTAACCCCTTGTCTATTGCAACCCAGCCATTGTTTCTACTTGCAACATGTACCTCTATGCGATTAGCTATGCCATCTTCAATTTGAAAAACATAGTGTTTATCTTGCAGAGGAATAATTGCTTTTTCAGGCACCATGAGCGCTTGATTGCTGCTTAGCTCTAGTGCAGTTTTAAGTAGCATACCAGGGCGAAGTAAACCCGATTTATTAGCAAAACTGGCTGTTACTTCTACACTGCGAGTGATTGAATCAATACGTGAGCTTATATGGGTTACTTTACCGGTGAATGTTTGATCAGGGTAAGCATCGTTTTGAGTGCGAACCGTCATTCCATTTTTCAGTTGAGCTAAATACTTTTCAGGCACTTTAAAATCAACTTTTATGATACTGATATCATCTAAGGTTGTAATTATCGTACTGTTACTAATATAAGCGCCTACCGATATTTCGCGTTTACCCAGTAACCCAGAAAAAGGCGCGGTAATAGCCATTTCATTGAGTTTAGTTTTGGCACTTTCAAGTTGAGCTTCGCTGGCATCAACACGGGCTAGCTGTTCTTCAAGTAACGACTTGGCAGTCGCTTGTGAGCGAGAAAGTTCGGTAAGCCTAGCTAATTGGCGTTTTTCTTCTTGTAAATTAATGCTAAGTTCTTTTACTGCAAATTGTTCTTGTTGGTTTTGCAGTTGCACTAATTTTTGTCCTTTGCTGACCAAGTCGCCGTCTTCAAAGTAAATGCTGGTGACATAATCGTTTTGTGCGCTTTTAATGTAAATAGCCTGATTAGCACGGGCACTGCCAATGGCTTCAATCATAATGGCATTTTCTTGCGACTCGACAGTGTGCGCAGAGACTTGTGTTGTCATTGCCGAGTAATCAGCTTGCTCGCCCTGTGATGCGGGCAAATATAAATAAACGCTAAAAATTATTAGTACCGAAATAATAAATGGAAATAGGGCTTTGCCGGATTGTTTAGAGTGCATTGTTTTCATACCTGAAAATAGATTATAAGTATTGTACGAAATCAGGACAAAAAAAGGGGGTTATGTATCTCATTAATTTGTGCATTAGGCGTAAAAATAACTGATACTTAGTCATTGCGCATATTTAACAGTAATAATAGGAGTTAATTGATGAACTTCAAAACATCATGCAAACGCTGTTTAACACTGAGAAAGTTAGTATTGTGGGCTATTATTATGTTTATATTTTATATGGCGTTTTTTCAGTATGGCTAATATAAAAAAACACACACTTAAATACCGAGCGCAAGGCGCTAAAAATGGGATTGAAATACTGGTTGTAGGTAGCATTGGTTTAATCTTTATCATGCTATTTAATTTATTGCGTCCAGGTGAAATCAGTATTATTGAAATTTTTTTAGTAAGTTTATGTATTGCAGCAATTTTAATTGGGTTTTTTAAAACACAAGAACCTTTTTATAGTATTATTTTAACTGAGCAGCAATTAACATATCAGCATAAGTACGGGCAATGGGATTTACACCAAGAAAATCTCCACCATTGCGGTATTCCTAAAGTTGATAACGGTATTGATCATCTTGAGCTTAACGCGATTGGTATTAAGTTAAATGATATAGATACATTTTTAGCTGCTTTAGCACCAAGAATTGCGGGTAAATTACTAATAGAACAGCGGCACTTATTTATGCAAGTTGTTCAAAAAAATTGCAAAAATGGGCATTGCCCATCAGAATGGTTAGTTGAAGATAATAAATTTAGGTCAAAAAAAGGAATTGACTATAATGGGCTTATAGCGATGTTTGCTAATAGGGCTAAGCATCTTCAGCTTTTAACAGGGTATGACTTACTGTTACCTGCCAGTGTAATAGAAAGTGATATTTGGGAATTTTGCGCAAATTTAAATAAATGGAAGCGTGATCCCTCTCAGTTTATCAAGTCGCAGTGTGAATAATAATATAAGCACTCACTGCGGGATTAGGAATAACTATGAGCCAAGACAGATCTTTTATTAAAAGTGGTCGAAACACCATAATTCATAAAGATAGAAAACTAGATTTAGTGATTGTTAATGGTGAGGAACATCCTCGAATTAAAGTAACAGCGAATGGTCTAGAACCATTTAAAGAAGAGCTGCCAAAAAACCGCCGTGATGCAAAAGAGCGCTACTTAGATATGGTTTATATCGCAAGTCCAGATGTATTTAGCGAGGAAAAACAGTTGTTGTTTATTCAATCCTTAGATGGCCGCGAATATAAAGTAGATTACAGTAAAGTTGGCACTAAATTATTTGTTCGTATTCATCAAGATAGCTATTTATAACTTATAATGGCACTTTTTTTGCTTTACAGTCTTATTAGATAATTTTAAGACACATAAGGTGCTTAGTATGAAAGCAATTTCGTTAATACCACTTATGGCATGCTTGCTTTTGGCTGCATGTGGAGGGGGAGGCGGTGCTGATAACAGTGATATTAAAACGTCAGTATTTGCAGGTAACGATCTCCAAGTTGTAGAAAAATCAGAGTTTACTATTTCTGCAAAAGGCTCTCCTGCAGATGGTACTTTTACTTGGCAGCGTGTAAGCGGTCCTATTATAGACGTGTTTCCGCTTGAAGGGGCTGAACAAACCATCACTGCACCGGATGTAAAATCTGATAGTGAATTGGTCTTAAGAGTAAGCTATCAAACGCCAGATGGTAGTTTAGTGAATGACGACTTGAGTGTTTTCATTGCCTCTAAGAACCAGCTTCCTCTTGCTGTTGTTACTCAAGTTGCTCCTGCAAATTTGCCCTCAGTTTATAAAGATACTGTAACCCTTAGTGGTCTAACTTCCACAGACCCCGATGAAAATGGCGAAATTAGTAGTTACTTGTGGCAATTATTATCTGGGCCTGATTTAACAATTGATAGCTATACCAATCCAACGCTTAGTTTTCCTCATCCATTATTAGAAAATAACACCAACTTAAAATGGCAACTCACCGTAACGGATGATGAGGGCGGAGTATCTGCATCACAATTTGATATGACCCTTAATAAAACAGCCCAAGTGATTATTGCCGATGCGGGTGCTGACCAAGCTGTAGAAGAGTTCGATAAAGTTATTTTAGATGCCACTGCAAGCGAAGCGGCAACTCAGACTTATCAATGTAAGTGGCAACAACTTACCGGAAATACCGAAGCTCTTCTTGAACCACAGTCATGTACTGCCAGCTTTTTTGCCTCTGATATTGATTTAAATGCAACCCTTAGCTTTGAAGTACAAGTTATGGACTTAAAAGGGCGCACCGACACAGATACCGTATTTATTGATGTAACACCTAAAGCGCTTGGGTTAATAAACGATACCGGAGTAGGTGAGTGTTATAATAATACTCAACGTATTAATTGTAATAATGATGAGTTTCCAGCTCAAGATGCTGATCTTGGGCGTGATAGTTTTGCCAATCGTTTAGGTAAAGTGGGTAAAGGGAATTTGGCTTTTGATTACACAAAACTTAATGAGTTTGCCGATGAGCTTCTTGATGATGCGTCGAACTTTAGCTGTATTCGCGATAATACTACCGGCCTTGTTTGGGAAGTGAAAAGTCCTTATTCCGGTGTGTTACCAAATACCTCACTGCGTGATGGACAAAACCGCTATATTTGGCAAGGGACTGTCAATAGTGGCGATGTAACGGGTAGTGCTAATACTACGTGCCCGAGCGGTACTGATTGTGGATTACAAACCTATATTGATGAGGTTAACACGCTTGATTTTTGTGGCGGCAGTAATTGGCGTTTACCTACTTATACTGAGCTGTTAGGTTTAATCGACTACGGTAAACAAGGGCAAAATGTATTGATAGATACTGCATTTTTTCCTAATACACCATCGACTAATAGTGTCGGGCATTTACGCTACTGGACCTCACAGACCGCGGTTGATGGTGCCAGTTTATCTCAGGCTTACACTATCGATATGATGGATGGCAATGATTTAGCCTATCCAAAAGATAATACCGCTTACGTGCGCTTAGTTAGAAATCGTTAAGGTGATTATTATGAAATTAATTAAAGTCTCTATGTTATTAGCCTTGGGATTGAGCCAGTCACTTGCAGCGCAGCAGTGTTATGAAGAGGTAGCGACTAGCGATGATACCGACCGATTTGTGATTAATATTGATGGCACTGTGTCAGATATTAAAACAGGGCTAATGTGGCAGCGCTGTAATTATGGCCAAGTTTATAATAGCGAAACAACTAGCTGCGATGGTGATACTCAGCCACTAAATTGGCAAGCTTCACTTAAAGGCGCAGTTAATGACAGCACCGCAGATTATAACGACTGGCAAGTACCAAGTATTAAAGAGTTAGCCAGTATAGTTGATCGCCGCTGTACCGATCCAAGTATTAATGCGGATATTTTTTTAGCAACGCAGTCGCAAAATTATTGGTCTAATACCTCGGGTATTAGTAATATAAATTCGGCATGGGTTTATCAATTTTCCAGTGGTTTAAATAGCTTACATGCTAAAACAAGTAATGTATATTTACGCCTAGTACGCTATGAGAAGTAGTTAATTAATGTATTAGCGAATCTAAAAATGCGCTTTTATTTAGTTTAGCCTTTTTATTTACACTATTTTAATAATAAAGCCTGGTTGTAGTTGTCACCCAGGCTATTTTTTTGCCATTATAGGCCGTGAATTAACGACCAAGGACTATAAAGGTGTATTTAAGCTATTTTGGTTTACAAGAAAAGCCATTCTCAATTTCGCCTAATCCCCACTACTTATTTTTAAGTGAACGCCACAAAGAAGCATTAGCACACCTTACCTATGGGTTAGGTGAAGACGGCGGCTTTGTGCTGTTAACAGGTGAAGTGGGTACCGGTAAAACCACCATAACACGTAGTATGTTAGAGCGACTGCCTGAAAATACCCAAGTAGCCATGATCCATAATCCTGCGTTATCAGAGCTTGAACTGTTAGCCAGTATTTGCGATGAATTACAAATAACTTACGACGCCAAAAATGCAACGCTGAAAAGTTTAACGGATGTCATTAAAAAGCATCTTGAGTTTAATAATAAAGCGGGGGGGCATACTATTTTGATTATTGATGAAGCACAGTTACTTGCCCCTGATGTGCTAGAACAACTTCGCTTATTAACCAATATTGAAACGGATCATAAAAAGTTATTACAAATAGTATTAGTAGGGCAGCCTGAGTTACAGGTACTTCTAAAGCGAAATGAGTTAAGGCAACTGGCACAGCGTATTACTGCCAGATATCACTTGTTAGCACTAACACCAGGGCAAACCATTGCTTATATTCAACATCGGCTGCATATTGCAGGTTGTGACAAGAAAATATTTTCAATGGAAGCAATGCAAATGGTGCATCAGCTCACAGGCGGTGTGCCACGATTAATGAATCTGGTATGTGAACGCGCATTAGTAGGGGCATTTTCGAAACAACAAGAAATTGTTGGCAGTGATATTGTTAAGCAAGCGGCGAGTGAATCTTTACCTATCGACTTTATTGTTACAAATAATAAAGTGAGTAAAACAGGTTCGATTTGGCCTTATAGTGCTGCTGCGTTAATGCTTTTTGGTGCAGGAATTGGCCTGTCTTTTATTTTTTAGTTAGGTGATTCATGTCTTATTTATTAGATGCGTTAAAGCAGTCAAAGCACGATACTATGAGCGCTGAGCAATATGACTTGCAAGCGCAACAATTAAAACAACAACGCCAGTTGATGACCTATCGTCGAATTAGTTTTTTACTCGCAGGAAGTTTATTGGCAACGGGTATATTGGCCAGTGGCTTCTTTGTCGGCAAGTGGGCGCAACAAGAAAACGTAACCGTTAAAAATGAGCCTGTTCAAAATGACCTTAGTCAAAAAGAGTCTGGGGTTGTAGAAAAACCAACAAGCGCAGAAGAGGTACAAAGAACGGTTGCTCAAACAGTAACAACCCCTCAAGTGCCCATTGTAACAGCTGCGCCTAACAATTCTGTGCCGCTGGCAGGGCAGTTGGTTTATGTACAAACCCCAACGGGTGTGCAGCAAATGTTGCTGACGCCACAAGGACAATATTTACCTATGAGCGTTAATCAAGCGTCTCAAGGGCAAACGCAAAATTTCTCGACGCAGAATAACGCTTCATCTAGTTTTCAATCACCGAGCAGCCAACCGCAAAGTGTACCAACTCAACCGGCGAAAAGAACAATCACTGCAGATGAGTTGAGTAAATACAAGGTGTTAGGTAAACCACTTAACCAAAATGTGCCTGCGCAGCCAGAGTCAAATGATGAACTCGATACGGTTCCCGACACGCTGAAAAATGCGTTTGCGCAAGCCGTTAATAGCACAGAAACAACAGCCGACTATGAAGTAACTCAAGGCTCTCGCCTTTCATCACGAGTACAGCCTGTTGAGCTACTTCCTGATGGCTTACAAAGTATGTTACCAAGCATTAAATATCAGGCGCACATTTATTCTTCAGCGGCGGATAAACGCTGGATAAAGCTCAATGGCAGAGAGCTATATGAAGGGGAGTCTATTGGTGCGTTGAAGGTGTTAGAAATAGCGCCAGATCAGAGCGTACTTGATTTTGACGGTTATGAATTTAGCTTAAAAGCCCTGCAAGATTGGCCACAATAGTGGCCAATTAACTAAAGATAGAGTGCTTATAAAAGCCTTCTAAATCTATATTATACTCTTTGGGTTTTATTGCTGACTCAAGCGTGTCCTGCGTTCTTTTATTTGATAAGTCAACGTCTTGAACTTCAGTGTAACGCCCATGCTTTGCATTAAAAAACGTTTTTACTACTGGCTTTAATGGTGTTGCAGGGTTGCTTTGAGTAACGAGTCCCACCTTTTGACTAGAAAGTTTTACCAGTGTGCCCACAGGGTGAATACCAATGCACTGAATAAACTTATTAAGTAGCACTCCATCAAAGCTATCTGGGCAGCCTTGCTTTAAAATTTTAAATGCTCTAATTGGCTCCATGCCTGCTTTATAAACCCGTTCAGCGGTTAATGCATCATAAACATCAACAATAGAAGCCATGCGGACGTACTGGCTTATTTCATCGCCTTTTTTACCAAAGGGGTAGCCTTTGCCATCTAAGCGCTCGTGATGCATACCAGCAATATCTACGGCAATCCCCGTTAATCCTGCGTCTTCTAGTATTTCTTTGCTAAAGAGCGCATGATTTTGCATCACTTTGAATTCTTCGTCACTGTAGCGGCCTGGTTTGTTGAGAATAGCATCAGGGATTTTTATTTTTCCCATATCATGCAAAAGGGCGCCGGTGGCAAGTTCTTCAATGATCGGTTTTTCAATACCGAGATGTTTAGCAAAAATACTCATCAAAATAGACACATTTATCGAGTGCTCTAACAGGTAGGCATCTTTTTGGCGCATTTGCGTGATGCACGCCAGCGCATCTTGATTTCTAAATACGGAGTCAATAAACCCGCTAGCCAGTTCTTTAAAAGGCGCAACATCAACAGTGCGGCCAGACTCTATATCGCCAAACGCTTTGGTTTGCAGGTTTTTTGCTTCATCATAAAGCTTTTTAGCTTTACTCATTTCTTGCTCAGCACTGTGGGTAATTAACCAAGGATCGCGTTTTTTGACTTCGAGCTGAGTAGGTAAGGTTGTTTGTGTTTCAGGCTCTTCAGAGGCGAGCATTTTATCAGGGTCGATTTCAACCTCTAAAATTCCTGATTTTATTAATTTATCAATTCCACTTTGAGTTTTAACCCAGCCTTGGTTTTTTATTCTAATGCTACCAGTTTGTTTAACAACTTTTTGTACAAACATACCAGGCTTAAGCTGTGAAGTTGGAATGGTTTTCAAAGTGAACTCTTATTAACAAGTATGATTAGAGAAAGTAACAAATAAATTCACATTTAGAAATAAAAAAGGCATCAATTTGATGCCTTTTTAATTAAATAATGATTATTTTCTATTCATCATCTTCAACAAGGGTCATCAAGGAGGTGTTACCGCCTGATGCCGTCGTGTCTATACTGATTGTTTTTTCAGTAATTAAGCGCTTAATTAGCGTGTCGTAATACTCAGAGCTGATCACTGGCAGTATAGCGCCTTTACGTTGTGCAAGCTGTTGGCTGAAGTAGCCTAAGCGAGAAGAACGTGCAGCAACTACCGCTCCGGCTAGGTGAGGATGAGCTAATATCGCTTGTAACTGATTTGGTTTAGCTACTTGGAAAACACCTTCTGCAACGCCGGTTGCAATAAACTTATCTCTAAAAGCAACCGCTTCATCATAAAATATTTCAGATGCTACTGTTATTACCGTGTTACCAGCAGCAAGCGCGGTAATAATCGATAGTGCCCAAAAGTTAAATGAGGTGCTCTTATCTGCGTAACATACTACACAGCCGCGTGCTTCAAGGTGAAGTGTATTCGATTCCCCCGTTGGCCCTGGCAATGTTGTATATTTACGCATGTGCTTTTCTAAGCGGTTTAACTGAGCACGTGCATCGGCAAGTGTTAACGCTAAATCGTCTGCAAGGTCATCAATAATTTCAACGGTTGCTACTTTCGCTAATAACTGACGCACCGCAGAAACACGGTCATTCAGTGGTGTTGCACGCCAAATTTTTTCATCGCGCATAGAGTTAACCATTAGCTTTTCTACTTGCTCATTTGCGCCACTGTAGTGGTGTAAATCAAGCTCGTCTGGCGTTAGGTTAGTCATTTGTACGTTATCTGGTGATGCTTTTTCTTTGATTAAGCGTTGTAGGTAGTTTGGTCCACCGGCTTTAGGGCCAGTACCTGATAGTCCACGGCCGCCAAAGGGTTGCACGCCAACAATCGCACCAATCATATTACGGTTTACGTAAACATTACCTGCGCGCGACATTTTAGCTAAGTGTTCACAGCGCTCTTCAATACGAGAATGAATACCCATTGTTAAGCCGTAACCGGTGTTGTTAATTTGGTCGACAACACTATCAAGCTCACTTGCTTTAAAGCGGATCACGTGTACACACGGGCCAAATACTTCACGCTTTAATACCGATAAGTCTTTGATTTCGTATAAACGTGGGGCAAAGAAAAACGCACCGTTTTCGCTGTTATCAGGAATTTTACACTCATAGTGAAGTGTTGCATTACCCTTTAGGTATTCAACATGGTCGTTGAGTGTTTTCAGCGCTTTTTCATCAATTACAGGGCCTACGTCTGTAGAGAGTAATGATGGGTCGCCAATGTGTAATTCAGCAAGCGCGCCCTTGAGCATGTCGATAATGCCATCGGCAACATCTTCTTGAATAAAGAGCACACGTAATGCTGAACAACGTTGACCTGCACTTTGGAAACCAGAACTGATCACATCATCAACTACTTGTTCAGGAAGCGCTGTTGAGTCAACAATCATACAGTTTTGGCCGCCAGTTTCTGCAATTAAAGGCACCTGGATATCGTTACGTGCCGCTAATGTTTGCGAGATAAGTGTGCCCGTTTCAGTTGAACCTGTAAACATAACTGCTTGAATGCGCTCATCTGGCACAATGGTTTTACCTACTTCGCTACCGCGAGCAACCACAGGCTGTACAACGTGCTCAGGTAAACCAACAGAAAGCATTAATTCAATAGCGCGTAGAGCAATTAAGCTCGTCTGTTCTGCAGGTTTTGCAATTACTGTGTTACCCGTAACGATAGCAGCTGCAACTTGACCTAAGAAAATAGCGAGTGGGAAGTTCCATGGGCTAATACATAAAATCACACCACGAGCTTCAAAGCGCTCATCTTGAGCAAGCTCTTCAGCACGGGCTGCGTAGTAACGACAAAAATCAACCGCTTCGCGTACTTCATCAATACCATCTTGTGCCACTTTACCAGCTTCTTTAATACAGATAGCAACAAGCTCATCATGATGACGCTCTAAAATATCAGCAACGCGACGCAATAGATTAGCACGCTCTTTTACTGGTGTTTGTGACCATGATTCAAAAGCGGTTTCAGCATTGGCTAGCAGCACTTTCATTTCATCGCTATTTTGTAATTTTACGTGGCCAATAATTTCTTTATGGTTTGCTGGATTTTTAACTGCCAGCGCGCCTTCTGGTACTTGGCTTTCTTCAATTAAGTGCTCTTCAAACCAAGTGTCTAAATTTTCTTTAAACGGGGTGATCACGTTAATATCAGTTAAATCCATACCTTTTGAGTTGGCACGTTCTTCACCGTATAAATCAATTGGCATTTTTATTTGCGTGTTGTATTTATTACGTAAACCTTGCAGCGTTTCAACAGGATCTGGTAATAATGCTTCAACCGGTTGAGTGGTATCTACAATGGCATTTACAAAAGATGAGTTAGCACCATTTTCTAGTAAACGACGAACAAGGTAAGCAAGTAAGTCTTCGTGCTGGCCTACTGGTGCGTATACACGACACTGGATTTTTTCTGCATTAACGATTTGGTCAAATAAAGATTCGCCCATACCGTGTAGACGTTGGAATTCAAAACCTTGGTTATCACCTTTAGCTACTTCTAAAATAGTTGCAGCAGTGTAGGCGTTGTGTGTTGCAAATTGCGGGTAAAGTACATCTCGTGCTTCAAGCATTTTAATCGCACATGCTTTGTATGACACATCAGTGGTTGCTTTACGGGTAAATACCGGGAAGAAGTCTAAACCATCTTGTTGTGTGGTTTTGATTTCGGTATCCCAGTATGCGCCTTTTACTAAACGCACCATCATTTTACGACCCACACGGGTTGCTAGGTCTGTTAGCCATTCAATAACAAAAATAGCGCGCTTTTGATACGCCTGAACCGCTAAACCAAAACCTTGCCAATCGCCAAGATCTTCATCGCTAAATACCGCTTCAATAACATCAAGAGAAATATCTAAACGGTCAGCTTCTTCAGCATCAACAGTAAACCCGATGTCGTATTTTTTAGCGGCAAGTGCAAGTTCTTTTAGTTTTGGAACGATTTCTTCCATCACGCGTTCTTTATGAGTAAATTCATAACGCGGATGAATAGCTGATAACTTTACAGAAATGCCCGGGCTTTTTATTGGACCACGGCCATTTGCTGCTTTACCAATAGAATGAATTGCATTCATATAGCTGTCGAAGTAGCGCTTAGCATCTTTCATTGTGCGAGCGCCTTCGCCTAGCATATCGTAAGAATATACATAGCCTTTTTTCTCTGTATCGGCTGCACGTTCAATGGCCTCGTCAATAGTGCGGCCCATTACGAACTGTTTACCCATAATTTTCATGGCAAAGTTCACAGACTTACGAATAACAGGCTCGCCTAAACGACCAATGGTTTTTTTGAGCATACCAAATTGTTGCTCTTTCGTTTTGTCGTTATAGTTAACCATTTTACCGGTTACTAATAATCCCCAAGACGAAGCATTAACGAATAAAGAATCACTACTGCCTAAGTGAGAGCTCCAATCGCCATTTGCTAATTTATCACGTATTAATGTTTCTTGAGTTGCTTTATCAGGAACGCGAAGCAATGCTTCGGCTAAACACATTAATACCACACCCTCTTCACTCGATAGTGAAAATTCATTTAATAGCGCATCAACACCGCTTTGACCATCTTGGTCTTTACGAATGTTTAATACTATTTGGCGAGCTCTTTCCCATGCACGGCTTCGTGCTTTAACACCGACTTCTGCAAGTGGTAAAATGTGATCAATAACCGCATTCTCATCAATACGGTAAAAGTCACGGATCTTTTGTCTGATCGGACAAGTCGTTGTTAAATCGCCATTGAATAACATAAGCAACCCTCAGGAGTGTTAAGACTTAGGATAATTGTTAATTACCGCTAAATGTTGTTGGTGTAAAGCGTGCATTCTAATTAAAATCCAGCAGAATATGCTGGTTAATTTCGCCGTTTTACGATAATTTACAGGGCATATTATTAACTTATCCATATAAAATACTGATATGACTAATCCGAATAGATTACGCCTGCTTGATCGTATCGATATATCAATTTTAGACGTTTTGCAGCGCAATGGTAGAATTTCAAATGTTAACCTCGCAAAGCAGGTAAATTTAAGTCCTAGTCCCTGTTTAGATAGGGTTAAACGTTTAGAGCAAGAGGGTTATATTGAGGGGTATTTCGCTAAATTAAGTGAGGAAAAACTTAATCAAAGCCTAGTGGCCCATGTGCAGGTATCATTAGTTACTTCAAATACAGCCGTATTTAAAGTATTTCGTGAACACATTCTTAAAATTAAGCAGGTTGTTGAGTGTGATATGGTAGCGGGTGGTTATGACTATTTATTAAAAATTCGCGTTTCCAACATGGATGAATACAGAGAAGTATTAGGTGATTTGGTTGATATTCCGGGAGTGGGCACACACCACACTTACATGGTAATAGAAAAAATCAAACAAGACCCTGGGCTTCGTTTAGATATATAACGTAGATATTCTTTTAAGAAAAAACACAGCAGGCATAAAAAAAGCATCATATGATGCTTTTTTTATGCCTGCTGTATTAAGTTAAGCTTATGCCCAACCTTCATAGCGTTTTCTGCGTGATAACACGATAGTTAAGATAATTCCTAAGAACAAACCTAAAAATGCAATGGCTCCACCGTAAGTAAGTAACTGGCGTTTTTCTTTAGCACTGGTTGCTTGTTTTAGCTGTTGTTCTTGAGAAAGCTCACCTTGTAACTGACTAATTTGTGCTAATAGTTGCGCGTTTTGTTCGGTTAACTGTGCGTTTTGCTCTTGCAGCTCAGGTAACTCAACTTGCGCTTGACGAAGTCTATTTTGCATAGTGCTTATTTCATTATTGAGGGCTTGGTATTGTTGTTTTAAACCAGCTGATTCACTAATGAATTTAGCTTCTACCCAGCCTTCACGATCTTTATCATCTTTAACTTTTATAAAACCATTTTGTTCATCAGATAATAAAGTGAGTTGCGTACCTGCATCTATTGAACCAAGTAAACGATAGTCTTTACTGGCACCTGAGCGCATGAAAGTATACAAATTATCGATTATATAAGCTGTTTTAGCATTAGTCGGCGACGTTGATTGAGCTTCCTCTGCTTGGCTCATAAACGGGGCGGCTGTTAAAAGCAGCCATAGTAAACAGTGTTTTAGCATTTATCTACCTTGTTAATCTAGCAGTGTCCGTTGTGAACGTGATTTTTATTTCGCATAAGTATATAGATAGTATGGATTTAATAGTTTAATAGCAAGACAGATATTGTAACCAGAGCATTTTGCTTGTGTGTTTATGACTAAAAAATTTGCAATATAGGGCTGCTTTGTTTATTTTGAGCACTTATTAATTTTAAGGGTAATCCGCAAGCCTAATGGATACTGAGATAGAACTGAAATTTTTGGTATCAGATGACGTCATTCCACTGATCCCCTCACTAATTACTCAATTTGCAAAAACAGTCACAAACAAACCTTCTAAAAGTTTGCAAAATGCTTATTATGATACACCAAGCAGAGAGTTAAGAGCACTCGATATTGGCTTTAGAACGCGTTGTACAGACGAGCGCTGTGAGCAAACAATTAAGCTAGCTGGAGAAGTGGTAGGGGGCTTACATCAGCGCCCAGAGTACAATCTTCCAATAGAAACAAACCGGCCAAATCTAATGGCGTTTGATTCATCAATTTGGCCTCACGGTATGCAAATTGATGCCATATCACAAAATCTATTCCCTATTTTTAGTACTAATTTTATTCGCCGTACGTGGTTAATAGAAACGCAAAATGGTGCCAAAATTGAAGTGGTATTAGATAAAGGTGAAATTGCTGCGTCAGGTAAGGTAGAAATCATCAGCGAGCTTGAAATCGAGCTGGTTGAAGGTAGTCGTGAGGAGCTATTTGCTTTTGCAGATATATTAGTGAGCCAAAACAGCATTCGTTTAGGGCTCTATTCAAAAGCAGCAAGAGGCTACCGCCTTGCGGATGACACGCCGCTTCAACCAAGTAAATCAATCGGCTTTGTGAAACTTAATAAGCAAGCCACTCAAGAGCAAGCCCTTATTGAAGCTATGGGGTTTGGTATTCGCTTTGTGCAAAAACACGAGCAATGCTATTTCGATAAGCCAAGTTTAAAAACATTAAAACGTGTAACCGACGGCATTAGCTTAATTCGCCACAACTTTTGGTTGTTTGACGATATTGTTAGTAAAGAAAGTACCGAGCAACTCAGAACAGAACTCAAGTGGCTATTAAGTGAGTTAGCATGGGTTGAAAATGCAATTCAGTTAAAAACTTATACTTCTAAGCGCCATGCTTTTTATAAAAAAATAAATAGCGCCCCAGCGTTAACGCAAGTTATTAACGATTTAAAAGAGTTACAGCCAAGCATTGACGATATTTTTTCGCTTTTTCATAGTGCACGCTACAACCGTTTATTGCTGAGCTTAACCACATGGTTAATAAACAAGCAGTGGCGTAAAGATTGGAGCCAAGCAGAGCTTCAAAATGCAGAGCAACCTATCGTAGATATTGCTCACCGCCTATTTGATAAAGATTGGAAAAACTTACATCGCTTACTGCCTAAAGAGCAAAGCTTAGCAGGCAATGATTACTTAAACTTCCGCACTCAATTAGAAAATAGCTTACTCAGTGGTAACTGTTTAGGGGCACTGTTTAATAAAGATGAGCGATTAGAGTTTAGGCTTCCTTGGTTGGATATTTCTCATGGGATGTATGAGTTAAGCACGCTTGATTATTTAAAACAGCTATGTGGCGGGCAAGAGGATGCTCAATTGGCAAAAATACAACTATGGTTAGAGCAAAAATCTGACTTTTTAGTCAGTGCCATGGAGCAAAGTCGACACGCCTCATTTGATACAGAACCTTATTGGCTTTAATGGCTAAGCACTTTTGTAGCCGGACTTTGCTGCAAAAGTGCATGATTTTTTCACTTTTGTGTTTTGCTACCAATGTGTGTTCACAGCCATCTTGGCAACTTTACGAAAGTAAACAAGGGGTAAGTGTTTATTTTCAGCGTTTAACTGACGATACCTTAAAAATGAAAGCTGAAACGGTGGTTAACAATGTCACCGCAGAGGATTTAGTTGCTTTACTTAGTGATACCGATACAGCCCCTAGCTGGATAGAAAACATTACTAAGGTCACGTTACTCAAAAGTTTAAGCCCTTCAGAAAACTTAGTTTACAGTTATATTGATAGCCCGTGGCCTGTTAGCAATAGAGATGTGATTACTTATTCGTGCTATACAAGGGTGAGTTCGTTGCAAACGCAGCTTAGTATTCACGCGCGCCCAGATTTTTTACCTAAAACTAAAGGGGCAATAAGAATAAGCACCTTAGATGCAATGTGGCTGTTAACTCAACAGGCGAAAAATTTGCACATTAGTTATCAGGTATATGCGTTACCAGGCGGTAAGATACCCACGTGGTTAAATAATCGGATCGCCCTAAAAAGTACCCTTAAGACGCTAATAAATCTTGCTGAAATACTCACTACTAAGCAGTACATAGCAAAGCCAACCGTTATTCGCACCGGTAATTGCACACATACCGAACCGCCGCAGTTATAAGCAAAAAAGTGACCTAAGAGGTCACTTTTTAGTGGGTAAAAGCTAATTAGTATTTAGCGGATTCACCGTCTTTGGGTAAAGACTGATTTATAAACTCGCGTAAATCGTTATTAGAGCTTTCTAAATCTGCGTGGCGTAGATACATCATATGGCCACTGCGGTAGCCTTTAAAGCTTAATCTATCTTGCATTTTACCACTTGGATCTAATTGCCACATAGTATATTTGGCATCAAAGTAATTGGTTGCACCGTCAAAGTAGCCCGCCTGAACCATTACATTTAAATAAGGGTTTTGAGCCATGGCTAAGCGTAAATTTTCACCGGTATTATTTCCGCTTCTATCCCATGGGTGAACGTTACCAAATAAGTTATATTTGATATCGGTTTTGTAATTAAGCTCTTCACGAAGATAATAGTTAATTGCAGGAGTGAAAGAGTGCAGCCATGATGTAAGCTCTGCCCAGTAATCTGGTGACTCACCAGCATCGCGTTTATCTATGCCTAAATAGCGCGAATCCAGTCGACCAACCATTTGTCCGCGTTCACGCAATAACTCTTTCCAAAAAAACTGTGTTGGAATATCTAAATTGTTTTGACTAACAAATGTTTCAGATAAACCCGCATATTCAGCCATTTTTTTAATAATACGACGTTTTTCTTCAGGCGCAATAAAGCCGCCTTTTGCAAGCGCAGGAATAAGCTCATTAACGGTAAACTGTTCAACTTCCGGTAATAGCTCGTCTAAATCTTTTGCTTGTAAATCGGCGTTTAATGCTTTGTGGTACCATGCAGTAGCTGCAAAGTAAGGTAGGCGGTTAGCTGCTTTTACTGGTCCGTCGCGTTTAATACCGATATCGGTAGGAGATACGAGTACAACACCGTTAATGTACATCCACTGACTATTTTGCAGCTCATGCGCTAAACCCGATACACGAGTAGTACCATAGCTTTCACCAATTAAAAACTTTGGAGAGCGCCAACGTTCATTTCGAGATACAAAAGTATTAAGCCATTCTGCGAGGTACTTTATATCGGCATTAACGCCAAAAAATAGCTCTTTTTGTTTATCTTTGGGTAAAAGGTTACCGTCTTTATCTTCTACAACACGTGAATAACCTGTATTTACAGGATTTACATAAACGATATCCGCTACATCTAAAACCGAATAAGGGTTATCTTTTACACCATAAGGTTGAATTGGGTAGCCTTCGTCGTCAATTTTTAAAACACGAGGGCCGGTGTAAGCTAAATGCATCCAAACTGATGCTGAACCAGGGCCACCATTAAATGAAATAAGTAATGGACGCTTTGTTCTATCATCTACTTTATCGCGGGTGTAGTAAGTGTATTGAAGGGTTGCAATGGCATCACCCTTGTTATCCCATACTGGCTGTGTGCCTGTTGCTACCGTATAAGAAAATCGTTCGTTATTTATTTTTGCTTTGTGCTGAGTAACTACTTTACTGTCGATATCAATACGGCGTTGATTATCGGCAAACGTTGCACTCGAAAATGTAAGTGCAATAGCGGCAATGGGTAAAAATAGACTTCGACTAAATTTCATAACTAACCCTTTTTGTTTTATGTACTGCAGTTATAGCGATATTTGAGTAAAAAACAAAAGTATTGAGACTAGCTGCCGATAATAATCGTTGAGTTTATGTAATTAAGATTAATCTCAACATAGCAAACGGGCGAAATATACTTGATGTGTATGCCATACTGTAAGTTTAAGGCGATTAAAAAATTTAATTATTAATTAAGTTTTTTAGGTTATTGGTCGCTTTAATTGTTTTTAAATGGATGCTTGAGAGTGATTTATTTTTAGGTTTATTACCATAAAGGGTGAACGTAAATGAAAGGGAGTTTATGCAACGGGTTTTAATTGTTGAAGATAATATAAGGGTACAACAGGTACTCAAACATATTGCTGCTCATTATCTTGATGTGCGGGTTGATTTCGCTCAGTCACTTACTCAATGTAAAAAGTTACTAAATCAAACTAGTTATTCGCTCGCGTTAGTTGATTTATCTGTTGGTGGTCAAATCGATACTGATATAACTCGCTTTACACTGTCGCAAGGTATCCCTACGTTGGTGATGACAACGCAAACAGATGAACATACACGTTTAAAAATGCTGGAATTAGGTATTATCGATTACGTCATTAAAGATAATCGCGACTCTTATCTTTACGCCATAAAATTTGTAGCACAGTTATTGCGTAACCAGGGGCGCAAAGCGCTGGTTGTAGATAATTCCTTATTGAGCAGTAGCTTGGTTAAGCAAATGCTCGAAAAACAATTGTTTGACGTCATTACTGTTGATAATAGTGCGCAAGCTCTTCATATACTTGAGCATGATCAGGCTATCAACTTAGTGATCACTGACCATAACTTATCAGGTATGAATGGTTTTGAATTAATTAGAGCTATTCGTAATATTAAAAGCCGTGAGCAATTGGCCATTATTGGTTTAGCTGATGTATATAGTTATGGCGTTGCTGCACGATTTATTAAATCAGGTGCGAATGACTTTTTAACTAAACCCTTCACCCATGAAGAGTTTCACTTTCGAGTGGTGCAAACTATGGAGTCAATATGGCTAAGTGATGCTAAAAAACCGGCTTTGTCTTTCGATGCGACAGAGTAACTTTAATCTTAAATACATTATCAATGTGTATTTGGCGAGAGTGTAACGGTTAGTTAAAGACGATTATTTGCGTATTTATCGACTCGCACCAATTCTGTATTTTGCTTAAAAAAAGCGCACCTAAATGGTGCGCTTTTTTGTTTTTTATATTATTTAATTTAATAACCCTCTGTTTTTATTTGTAATTTAAAGGTGGCACAAAGGTTGGATTGCATAGAGCAAATACAATAACAAGCTAGTGTCCTAAGGGGGCCTTTGTGAAAATGATCAGTGCAATAATAAAGCCATTCAAACTAGATGATGTGCGTGAAGCACTCGCTGATTTAGGCATCGAAGGAATGACCGTGGTTGACGTTAAGGGGTTTGGACGTCAAAGAGGTCATACAGAGTTATACCGTGGTGCAGAGTACCAAGTTGACTTTATACCTAAAATTAAACTTGAAATTGCCACTCGTAGTGAAAATTGCCAACGCGTTGTAGAAACCATTACCAAAGTTGCTGGAACGGGCAAAATTGGTGACGGCAAAATTTTTGTTTACGACTTAGATCAAATTGTCCGTATTCGTACTGGCGAACTTGATGATGATGCAATTTAAGGGGGCAACATGGAAAATACAATTATAGAGCTGAAGTTTTCGCTCGATACGTTTTACTTTTTAATCTCTGGCATCTTAGTTATGTGGATGGCAGCTGGTTTTGCAATGTTAGAAGCAGGTTTAGTGCGCTCAAAAAATACCACAGAAATTCTAACTAAAAATATCGCACTTTATTCTATCGCTTGTACTATGTTTTTGTTGGTCGGTTACAACATTATGTATGTAGACAACGTTGAAGGCGGAATAATTCCTTCATTTGGTGGCCTAATAGGTAGTCAAGCGGCAGACGCCGATCATTCACTAGAGTCTGATTTTTTCTTCCAAGTAGTATTTGTTGCAACGGCTATGTCTATTGTATCTGGCGCCGTAGCGGAGCGTATGAAGTTATGGGCTTTCTTAGTGTTTACAGTAGTACTAACAGGATTAATTTACCCAATTGAAGGTTACTGGACATGGGGTGGCGGCTTCCTATCTGAGTTAGGCTTTGTTGATTTTGCAGGTTCTGCCATTGTTCATGCAACCGGTGCAGCTGCAGCGCTTGCGGGCGTAATTCTACTGGGTGCACGTAAAGGGAAATATGGTAAAAATGGTGAAATTTACCCAATTCCAGGTTCAAACTTGCCACTTGCTACATTGGGTACATTTATTTTATGGATGGGTTGGTTTGGCTTTAACGGTGGATCACAGTTATTAATTTCAGATAAAGAAAATGCAACTGCAGTAGGTCAAATACTACTTAACACCAATGCTGCTGCAGCTATGGGTGCAATTTCAGCCTTGTTCTTATGTAAGTTATTATGGGGTAAGGCAGATTTAACCATGGTACTTAATGGCGCACTTGCAGGCTTAGTGGTTATTACTGCAGATCCATTATCACCATCACCATTAATGGCGTGTTTATATGGCCTACTAGGTGGGTCTTTGGTTGTACTAAGCATTGTGGCACTTGATAAAGTGAAAATTGACGACCCTGTAGGTGCCATCTCTGTGCATGGTGTATGTGGCATATTAGGTGTGGTATTAGTGCCGGTTACTAATGCCGAGGCTAACCTTGTGGCACAGTTAATTGGTTTACTATGTATCATTGGCTTTGTGTTTATCGCTTCATTCATTATTTGGGCAGTCTTAAAACAAACCATGGGTATTCGTGTTACCGAAGAGGAAGAGCTAAACGGTATGGATCAACATGATTGTGGTATTGATGCTTACCCAGAATTTGTTTCAGTAAGAAGTAATTAAAAGTAAAAGTATTGTGTGTTCAATCAAAGCCCTACTCAGTTAGGGCTTTTTTGATTTCAGGAAGGGTTAATTTTTCAGGTGTTAGAGTAATGTGATAAGCTCCTCGCGTTAAATCAACCTTTGGAATGTATTACACTTAAATGGCTGAAAAAAAGAAAACACCGACCAGTAAATCCTCGACTAAGCGCGCTACTAAGTCATCTAAAACATCAGCGCGAAAAAGTGCTGCAAAAAAAACCGCAAGTTCGGCTAAACGGCCATTTTTAAAAACTTTGTTTTCTATTTTTTGGAAACTGAGTCTGGCGACTTTCATCGCTGTAGCACTTTACTTTATTTATCTTGATGCAAAAATCACCCGCCAATTTGAAGGCAATAAATGGCAACTTCCAGCCCAAGTGTATGCGCGTTCAATGACTTTTTTTCCTGGGCAGTTTTTATCTGAGCAAGAAGTTTTATGGGAGCTTAAACGTTTAAATTACACGGCAGTTAATCGCTTAAGCCGCACAGGGCAATATATTAAAACAGCTAATAGTATTAAGATTTTTCGTCGTGATTTTGAGTTTTATGATGGTTTAGAAAATGCTCATGTAATTGAATTACGTTTCTCTGGGGAAAAGGTTGCCAGTATTAAAGATAAATTCGGTCGTCGCTTAAACACTGCCAGATTAGAGCCTGTACAAATAGCCCGTATAGGTAATGACTCAAAACAAGACCGCGAATTTGTGCCATTAGATAAATTTCCTGACATGCTTAAAAATGCTTTGTTAGTGGTCGAAGACCGCGATTTTTATGATCACCACGGGGTATCTGTATTTTCTATTTTACGGGCTTTATATACCAATATTCGCGCAGGAAGAACCGTGCAAGGGGGCAGCACACTGACGCAACAGCTAGCTAAAAATATTTACCTTACCCGTGAACGTTCATTAGTACGTAAAATCAATGAAGCTTTTATTGCGCTTATTCTTGATTATCGTTATTCAAAAGATCAGATTCTCGAAGCCTATTTAAACGAAGTCTACCTAGGTCAGTCTTATAACCAAGGAGTACATGGGATGGGGCTGGCTGCTGAGTTTTACTTTGCAAAACCCGTTGATGAACTTGAGTACGACCAAATTGCTCTGCTGGTGGCCATGGTTAAAGGCCCTTCTTATTATAACCCTAGACGTTATAAAGAACGTGCTATGGAGCGTCGTGACTTAGTGCTGCGTTTAATGGTCGATAACAAACTTATTTCCACTAAAGAGTATCGAGCCTCATTAAAGCGCGCAATTGATATTGCGCCAATGAAAGCCAGCTTACAAAAGTCTTACCCAGGTTACTTGGAGTTGGTTAATCGCGAGTTGAAACAGCTGCTACCTGATCAAGAAGTATTAGATGCAGGGGTGCGCGTATTTACCTACTTCGACTTGCAAAAACAAACCGCAATGGAAGAATCGATTAAGGCCAGTTTACCTTATTTGGAAAGGCGTCCAAATACCAAAGAATTAGAAGCGGCAATGATCTCCGTTAATGTTGAAAAAGCTGGTGTATCAGCGTTAGTCTCTGGACGTGATGTGCGCTATTCAGGCTTTAACCGCGTACTTGATACCAAGCGCAATATTGGCTCATTAGTTAAACCGGCAGTGTATTTAAGTGCACTGCAGCTTCCTCATTATAATTTAGCGACGTTGCTTGATGATTCACCCGTGCAAGTCACCAACGAAGAAGGAAAAGTATGGCAGCCAGAAAACTTTGATCATCAATATCGAGGTGCTGTGCCTCTTTATAAAGCATTCAGCCACAGCATTAATATTCCGGCAGTTAACTTAGGGCTTGATGTTGGGGTTGATAAAGTTGCTAATACACTCAGAGGACTAGGTGCTAAAGGCCATATTAATGAATATCCGTCGCTGCTATTAGGGGCTATTGAAATGTCGAGTTTTGAAGTGGCTCAGCTTTATACCACAATTGCTGCTGATGGCGAATACAGAGAGCTGACGTCTATCTCGGCATTAACCGACTCTGTTGGTAAAGTACTTTATAAGCATAAAGTGAGTAACGAACAACGCTTTGATAAAGATGCCATGTACATGACCAAATACGCTATGAAGCGAGTAACTAAAGATGGCACCGCTAAACGCTTAAATTTACATTTTCCGTCGATTCAGCTCGCAGGTAAAACAGGTACCAGTAACGAATTACGCGACAGCTGGTTTGCTGGGTTTGATCAAAATACAGTGACGGTTGCATGGTTAGGTCGTGATGATAATAAAAGTACTGGCTTAACCGGCAGTGTCGGCGCGCTTGAAACCTATATTCGTTATTTAAAACCCTTAAACCCGCAAGCAATTGCCGATACCCGTCCACCTTCAATTCGGTGGGCATTTGTAAACGAGCAAACCGGGAAGCAAGCACCACCAGGGTGTGGCAAAGTGATTCAATTACCGCTTAGGGCCAGTGAGTTTAAACCAAGGCCCCAATGTATTCGCTAAGTAATAAAAACAAAAAAAGCCCGAAAGGGCTTTTTTTATGGATTTCTTTAATAAAGGACTAGTGAAATGCTTTTATTTATTTTTATAGTATAAATATCGTTCAGCTGTTATTAGTTTAAAGGAATGGATACTTGTTTGTTTTTTGTTAACTTTGTTGATATTTTTGTTTGCATTTTTGTTTCATGAGCATATTATAAACATGCCTTTAAGGCATATAATTATAATTTCAAACAGGGATAAATAATGAAATCAATATTTAGGAAAAGTATAACGGCCATTGCCGTATCAGCATCCTTAGGCTTAGCATTACCGGCTGTTGCATCTGATGTAATAGGAACCGTAAATAATATTAATGATAATAGTTCTTATACTGTAAAAGTAAAAAATCCTGCAACTGGTTTAGAGCGTACTCTAGATATCTCTAGTGAAGGTACTTTTCGTTTTGCTTCTCTACCTACAGGGAGTTACGAAATACAAATATTGAAAGGCGGTGATGTAGTTGCTGAAGACCGCGTTAGAGTCTCTTTAGGTGCCAATTCAAAGGCTAACTTTGATCTTAACAGTTTCGACTCTTCTGGCCCTGAGGTAATTCAAGTTGTTGGTGCTCGTATTTCATCAATAGATCTTTCAACTGCCGATTCAGGTCTTGTGATCACTGACGCTGAAATTGATAGAATGCCAATAAATCGTGACTTGACATCAGTTGCTTTATTAGCTCCAGGCGCAGTAAAAGGTGATAGTGCATTTGGTAACACTGCATCATTTGGTGGTTCATCTGTAGCTGAAAATGCTTGTTATATTAATGGGTTAGAAGTTACTAATACTCGTCAAGGTTTGGGGTGTGGTGAAGTTCCATTTGAATTTTATGACCAATTTCAAGTTAAAACAGGTGGTTATTCAGCCAAGTTTGGCCGAGCTACTGGTGGTACTATTAATACAACTACAAAAGGTGGTACTAATGAGTGGGAATTTTCTGCTGTAGTTCAGTACCAACCAGATTCTTTACAAGAAGAGGGCAGCATTTCTCGTGGGAATAATGGCGCAGGTCAAATTTTCAGAGATGAAAGCTATGACTCTGATAACAAGACTGACGTTACACTTGCCGTTGGTGGACCATTGATTGAAGATACACTTTTCTTCTATGGATTAATAAACCCTCGCGATACTGAGTCATCATATACTTGGGGTGGTGATGAGTTCTCACCTAATGATCAGTACCGTGAAGAGTCTGCATCCGGCGGTGATAACTTATTCTGGGGTGGTAAACTCGATTGGGATATCAATGAAAACCATCGATTAAGCTACTTTGCTTATTCAAATCGTCGTGATATTGAACGTTCTGTTTTTGATTACAATAATGGTGTAATCGGTGAACGTAAGGATGGTGCTTTATTAAAACGTGGTGGCGAAGCACAAAGCTTGAGCTATACCGGTGTATTAACAGAAGATTTAGTTGTAACAGCAATGGCTGGTACAATCGAGACTGAATACGAAACGCAATCAGAAAACCTAGTATGCCCTACTATTACAGATTCTCGTGGTACTTCTAATCCAATCACAGGTTGTGGTGCTGGTGGTAGCTTTGGTGCTAATAACGATGAAAATACTCAGTACCGTCTTGATATTGAATATGTTTGGCAAGACCATCAAATTAGCTTTGGTATTGATTATCAAGAGCGTGAATCTGAGCGTATAGATCGCCCAATAGGCGGTCATAGTTATGATTACCGTACACTTGCGGCTAACGGCAGCTTTCAAGCTGATAATGGCACATTAACAAACAACACAGGTAATGTATTACAATACGTTGAAGACAGAGTATTTGATGGGGGCGGTAGCTTTAAATCAGAACTTACCGCTTATTACATTGAAGACAATTGGCAAGTAACAGACGATTTTGCGGTAACTGTTGGCTTACGTATAGATGAATTTGATAGCTGGGGCACGACAGGTAAGCTACTTACAAGCTTCAAAACGGATGTTGCACCTCGTTTAGGTTTTACATGGGATCCAACGAGCACTGGCGATACAAAAGTATATGGTACTTATGGACGTTATTACCTACCTGTTGCAAATAATACTATCTTCCGCGCAGCTTCAGGTGTAAGTGATATTACTACTGCTTATACATATACGGGTGTTGATGCTACAACAGGCGCTCCAACGGGTCTTTCTCCATTAGCAGATACTATTGGTTCTGGCGGTCTTGAAAACTCTCAACAAGTGAGCGGTGTGCCAATAATTCCGGAAAAAGATATTTTTCAAGCACAAGAAGCTGACCCATTCTCGAAAGATGAATATATCTTAGGCGTACAGCAAGCACTAAATGATGAGTACACTGTTGGTGTTAAAGGTGTATATCGTGAGGTTGCTACGGCTTTGGATGACTATTGTGGTCGTTATGCATACCCATTTTGTGTAATGATTAACCCTGGTTCTTCGTCAAGCTGGTATAAAGATGGAGTGTATTGGAACGGTACAAGCAATGATCCAACTAATGAGGTTAATGATGGTATACCAGATGCAAATTCACTAACTACTTACTCAGCTGAAACTATAGGCTTACCTAAGGCTAATAATGAATATACTGCAGTGGAATTTAGCTTAGATTATAAAGCCGATACTATTCGTTATCAGTTTGGTTATACTTGGGCTCGCAGTGTGGGTAACTTTGAAGGCGCTGTTAAATCAGACATCGGTCAAGCTGACGCGGGTATAACACAAGACTTCGATTTTCCTGCGGTAATGGATGGCTCTCAAGGCTACCAGCCTAACGATCGCCGCCATACATTTAAATTCTTTGGTAGTTGGGAGCCAATGGAAGACTTAACTGTAGGTTGGAATGCAACATTACAAAGTGGTCGTCCTAAGAGTTTATTCGGCCAAGGTTACCCATCTAAAGATCCAAACCTAAATGGTGGCTGGGGTGATACATTCTACATCTATACTAATGAGTGTCCTGACAACAACGGTAATGATGAATGTGACCAAGATGAAAAAATCTATGAAAAGCATGCTCGTGGCACAAATGGTCGTACTCCATGGTCGTTTAATTTAGATTTATCAGCTGCATATGACTTTACTGTGTCGGATATTGACATGCGTGCTTCAATCAATATTTTCAATATATTGAATACACAATCAGAGTACTCAATAAATGAGCATTATGAGCAAAATGAGGGCGAAGTTAATGCTTATCATGATGCTGCGTATTCTTGGCAAACTCCACGTTATGTTCGTTTAGGATTTGAAGCTCGATTCTAAACGTTTGCATAGCGACACAATAATATATAGATAACAAAAAAGCCCGAAAGGGCTTTTTTTATGGGTAAGCGTTTTATAATACCAACCCGCAATAATACTTAATTATTTTACGGGGCTAAACGTGTCACTACCTGCGTTAAAAAATTCTCATTTAGAACAACTAAATAGCAAATTTTTTGCCTAGCTATCAACACGTTTTTCCAGCCTTAAAATAGATCACTTAATTAAGCGAATTGGTATGAAAACTAAACGTTATAGTTTAGCAAAAGCGCGCTCTGCCGCTTCAATTGTTGCTTGAACTTCTTGCTCTGTATGCGCAGCACAAACAAAACCAGCTTCAAACGCTGAAGGCGCTAAATAAACACCTTCTTCAAGCATTAAGTGGAAGAACTTTTTAAAGCGCTCTAAATCACATTCAGTAGCTTGTTGGTAAGTAGTTACTTTTTCTGCATCAGTAAAGAAAAAGCCATACATGCCGCCAGCGTAGTTAGTCGTTAAGGCAATGCCTGCTTTCTTAGCTGCGGCTTCAAAGCCTTCACAAATCGCTTTACTAATGGCTTCTAGTTTTTCGTGAACGCCAGGTGCACTAAGTAACTCAAGTGATTTTAAACCTGCAGCCATCGCAATTGGGTTTCCTGACAGTGTACCTGCTTGATAAACAGGGCCTACAGGGGCTATGTAATCCATAATCTCTGTTTTACCACCAAATGCGCCAACTGGCATGCCACCACCAATTACTTTACCTAAACAGGTTAGGTCTGGCTTGATGTTGTAATAAGCTTGAGCGCCACCAAGGGCTACACGAAAACCTGTCATTACTTCGTCAAAAATAAGCACAGATTGGTACTGATCACAGACTTCACGCAGTCCTTCTAAAAAGCCAGGTACTGGTGGGATACAGTTCATGTTACCTGCAACTGGCTCAACAATAATACACGCGATTTCATCGGCGTATTTAGCAAAAATCGCTTTCACTTCTTCAATATTGTTAAACGAAACCGTAAGGGTGTGCTTAGCTAAATCTTCAGGAATGCCTGGAGAGTTAGGTACACCCATAGTTAATGCACCAGAGCCGGCTTTTACTAGCAGTGAATCTGCATGGCCGTGGTAACAACCCTCAAACTTTAAAATTTTGTCACGACCAGTAAAACCACGAGCTAAGCGAATTGCACTCATTGTTGCTTCAGTACCTGAGCTTACCATACGTACTTTTTCGATAGATGGGACTAGCTCTTTAACTTTTTCAGCCATTAAAATTTCAGCTTCGGTAGGTGCACCGTAGCTTAAACCATTTTCTACCGCATCATGCACTGCTTGTTTTATTTCAGGGTGATTGTGGCCCATAATCATTGGACCCCAAGAGCCCACATAATCAATGTAACGGTTGCCATCAGCATCAAATGTAAACGCGCCCTGTGCTTTAGTAATAAACAGCGGAGTACCACCTACACCATTAAAAGCACGCACTGGTGAATTTACGCCACCAGGAATAGAGTCTTGAGCTCGTTTAAATAAGTCTTGGCTAATTGTCATGAAAAATCCTATTGTTTTATCACTTTAAAATTAAAAGCTTAGCTATCGCGTTTGCGGCTAAACCAAGGAACGTCTACTTCATACTGCTCGACTTTGTTTTCTACGCCGAGGGTTAAAGCAAACAGCGCCATACGAATAAGTACGCCATTTTGTACTTGGCGGAATATTGCTAGATTGTCGTTAGCATTTAAGTCGTTATCAAGTTCGTTTGCCTCTAAACGGCTATCGCGAGGAAGCGGGTGCATTAACACCGAGTTCGGTTTGCAATGGGAATTGTAAATAGACTGGCTAATTCTAAATCCACCACGGTATTTATTAGCTTCCTCTTGAGACGGAAAACGCTCTTCTTGGATACGTGTTTGATAAACAATATCGGCCGCTAAGTTACCTTCCATTTTATCAACCAGTTCAATTTTATGTCCTGCATTTTCAACGGCAGATAAAATTGAGTCAGGCATTTGCAAGCCATTAGGGGCAACCATTGAAAAGCGAATGTTTTTGTAATGACATAGTAGCTTTGATAGCGAGTGAACGGTTCGGCCATATTTTAAATCGCCGACTAGCGCAATGTGCATACCATCAATATTTTGATCGAAGCGGCTAAGTTCACGCTCAATGGTTAATAAATCAAGCAGTGCTTGAGTAGGGTGCTCATTGGGTCCATCGCCACCGTTTATTACTGGTACGCTGCAACCTGTTGCAAATTCAGCTACCGAGCCTGAGTCTGGATGGCGCATTGCAACCGCATCAGCATAGGCTGAAATAACACGTGCGGTATCATATAGTGACTCGCCCTTAGCAAGCGCAGAGCTTTGCATACCGGTGGTTTCACGAACCAGTCCACCGAGTAAGTTAAACGCAGTGCCAAAACTAACACGAGTACGCGTACTAGGTTCAAAAAATAGATTCGCTAAAATAGCGCCTTCAAGCACATTGGTACGCTTTTGTTTTTTTGCGTATGGCTCCATTTTTTTTGCTACAGCAAATATGCGTTCAATACAGTCTCGATCGAGTTGATTAACAGAGAGTATATTTTCACCTTGGAAACTGAACATGGGGTTATTCCTAGTTATTCAAAAAGGCGCGATAATCCATAAAGGAGCACGCAATCGCGCGTATTATACAAACTTAGTTTGCGACTTGGCAGTGTAATTTATAATCCTGTATTTAAAAGCTTGGCTTAATTATGGCTAAAGCAACTATAACGAGTAACGCTAAAACAGGTAGCTCGTTGAAAATTCGGTAAAACCGATCGCTTTTTGTATTTCTATCGTGTTTAAAATCAGCTAATAATTTGAAACAGTAGCCATGATAAATATATAAAATGATTACCAGCACTAGTTTGTAATGCAGCCACATACTGTAACGAAACCATTCGCGGCCGTATTCAACAATAGTTAATACGCCAAACACTGCGGTAAGCACAGCAAAGGGGGTAACAAAATAAAGTAGCCGACGTTCCATTACTTTTAGCATTGAGTTACACGATTTTTCTTCACTCATAGCGTGATAAACAAAAAGTCGAGGTAGGTAAAAAATACCGGCAAACCAAGCAATCATAAAAAATACGTGCAAGGTTTTGTAAATTAATAATGCGCTCATACTGTTCTCATTATTGTTAAAGTAAACTGTTACGTATGGTTAGAATATGATGGATTTGATCCCACCTTAGTAATCCCATAATTTGTTGATTATCTAATAAGTTATACACATAAAGTGCACCACTGCGTTTATCATTCAAAATTTCAAAGGCATCTGCGAGGGTGGCTTGGCTGCTGATACCTTGTAAGCTAATGTACTTTATATTCACCGCCTGATCAGACATTAAACTTAAGTCATATTCGGCTAGGCGATAACCATTTTCATCGTCAAATACAATTAACGGTGTTTGGCTGTCCATGGCATCTAGACTGTTTTTTATTTGCTCTTTATCATCAGAGTAGAGCAGTTTAAAGTCTTCATCCATGTCATCCATCACCCCTACTTTTTGTAAGGCCTCAGTGGCCGGAGATACATGGTAAGGTAATCCCTGAAAGTCTAATTGCTGTAAAAATATAGAGCGGTTACCAAATACCTGCAAAGCTGTAACGTAGGCGGTGGTAATGACGATCATCGCCGGTACAATAATTTCCGGTGAAGAGGTCAGCTCCATCACGGTAGTTAGTGCCGCTAAGGGAGAGTGCAATGTGGCAGCTAGTAAGCCTGCCATGCCGAGCACCCCATAAGTACCAGCTATGTCAGTTCCTGGGCTAATAAACTGGGCAAAAAATGCCATTAAAGTGCCGGTTAAAACGCCAAGTCCAATAACCGGACCAATTAACCCACCAGGAATACCTAAGCCAATAGCAAACAAGGTGGCTAATAACTTAGCAATTAAAATAGTGGTAAGTAGTTGCATATTTTCAGGTGACTCTACTGCAATGGTTATCGCACTCATCCCTGAGCCCATTGCTTGTGGAACTGCATAGGCAATTAAGCTGGCAATACATCCTGCAATTATTAAACGAGGAAGCATACTCAATGGTTTAAAGGTTTTAATAATCAGCATTAAGTTTTGATTAAAAGCATAAGCCACCGCGCCCAGCCCCATGCCGCACAAAATTAAATAGGGGTAATGCCACCCACTTAGTGGCGCAATGCTTATTAGCGCAAGCTCTGAGCCTTCACCAAATACAAATTGAGTGGCTAATGCACCGGTAACGGCTGCGAGCATTATCGGCACAAAAATATGTACTTTGTATTCTCTGAGCACCACTTCCATTACAAAAATAACCGCAGCAAGCGGAGTATTGAACGATGCAGCAATGCCCGCGGCAACACCACACCCACTGAGGGTACGCATAGCGTTGTGGGGTAAGTGTAGTTTATTTGCTAATATGCTTGCCCCCGCTGCTCCCATATGAACTGAGGGGCCTTCGCGACCAACAGAAAAACCACTGATCAGTGCCAGCGCACCACCAACAAACTGATTAACCGTGTTATACAGTGGCATTTGCCCGTAATGGCGCTTGATTCTGTGTATTACAAAAGGAATACCTAAGCGGTAATGTTTAAAGCCGGTAAAAGCCGCAAATGTGGCTATCAGAAGTGCAGCAATCAAAGGCATTAATACCCGTTCTAGAGTAGGGAGAGTAGTAAAGTCGTCAGGGGTTTCTAAAAATAAACTTTGAAAAAATAAAATGGTTAAACGAAACAGAATAATAAAAAATGCAGCGATTAATCCAGCACTTACGCCCAATAAGCATAATTGTACGGATGTTTTTGGTTTTGCTAATCGACGTCTCAGTCGCTCAAGCCACATGCTTTATTTCCTAGCCATCTATTTCACTAAGCAGTCTATCAAAAGTGTAACAGTAAGTCCTTTTGATTTTAGAATTATCTACTTATAACCAAGAGTTTACTCTTTACTGAATGAGCTCCACTTCTGCAACTACTAAAAAGTTAAATCGCAGCTATAGCTGTCAATTACAGCTACGCCGCCATTTCACAGGTAAAGCTTCTTATTATTTGAGTTTAGATCTACAAATTTTACTACACCGTTTTTTTGATTGATTAGGTTGACTAGGTTGTTTATCATTTAGGTACTTGTGTTGTTTTAGTTTGTACAATTACAAAGTCTACATTTTGTTACAAACGCAGCATCTTGATACGTCTTTTTAGCTATCAAAGAATACAATGGATAGGTGATTAATCAATAAGGAAGTCGGCGTAAATGTATTCACCGCTCAAACACCTACTAGTAGTTATTTTATTATTTTGTTTTTCGTCTTTTAGTTATGCCGCAGACTTAACTAGAGAAATCGGTTTAAATATCGATAAAAGCAGTGAGCCTGAAAACTTTTTTGAAGTCGGTTTAGGATTAAATACTTTCAATCGTTCAATGATTAATGTTGATGATAAAGAAGATCTTGATATCGGTATCACACTCATCGGAAGTTATAATTGGCATAACTTTTTTGTCGATTTTGCCAACCAAGCGCCTGATTCACTTGTCTTTGGCTATACCGCATACAATAAAGAAAACTGGTCATTCGATGTTATTTTAACAGGACCTGGCTCTGGGTTAAGAAAAAAAGATAACCAAGTTAATTTTGAAGGTATGGAAGAGCGGGATGTAAACACTATGCTCGGAGGTCGATTAACAGGTTATCTTGGTGAGAATGTTGTGCAATTGACTCTTAAACAAGGTTTAACGAGTAGAAATGCCGGTGCTGTAGCCTCTGCTCTCATTGGTCGCAACTGGCAAATAAGAAATTTGAACTTTCATAGCATTTTCGGCCTGTCGTTTCGCCAAGCTAAGCTTAATGACTATTATTATGGCGTTTCAGAAGAAGAAGCTGCAAGGACTAATTTTGCAGCATATGACGGTAAATCATCGCTCAATTTTGATTCATCATTAGGCTTAACTTATCCTATCTCAGAAAACGTATTGCTGCGTGCAGAAGTTTTCTTTGGTTCGGAATTCGGTTACAACGAAAGCCCGCTATTTGGTAAGCAACAAGACTTTTATACTGGTATAAGTTCAAGTATTAGTTATGTATTTTAAGTGGATAAACAATGAGGCTAACTAATCAAACAAGCTTACAGAGTAAACTTATTATTTATTTGGGCTTTTTTTCTCTGTTTCAGTTGGCAATGAGTAGTGCATACGCAGCGAACCATTCGCACAAAGAAAACGAATTACTTGTTACACCTAAGCGTTGTGTTGCACTGCGAAAAGGGCAAACATGTTATCAGCAGGTTACTTTTAAATGGCATCAAGAAGAGCTTGGCGATTATTGCTTAGTCGAGCTGTCTGAGTTGCGTAAAGTAGAATGTTGGACGCAAGTCAACAATGCTGAATTCAGTTTTGATTTTCAATCAGTTTCAACTCGTCACTACGCCCTTCGAAAAAGTAAACAGAATAACAATATCGCTACGGTTATCATTACAGTGTCATGGGTATTTGAATCCTCTAAACGGCCTAAATCAAGGTGGAAGTTATTTTGATCGAACAGATAAATCCTCAGCATATAATGTTAGTTGAAGACGATATGTCTTTAGCCGAATGGTTTAGTGATTACTTAACTGAACATGGTTATTTGGTTACTTTAGTTAACCGAGGGGATATGGCAGTGGAATTAATCAAAAGCGATATTCCAGAACTTGTTGTGCTAGATATTATGCTGCCTGTAAAAGATGGTTTTGATGTATGCAAAGAAGTACGTAACTTTTATCATGGGCCTATTTTAATGATGACTGCCCGTGATGATGAAATGGACGAAGTTTTGGGGCTAGAATTAGGGGCTGATGATTATGTAACAAAACCGGTGAAACCACGGGTATTACTATCTCGAATTAAAGCTTTGTTACGGCGCTTAAAAACCAATCAGAACACTGCAAACCTAACCGAAAATCATATACAAATTGGTCAGTTAAGTATTGATGCTAATTCTCGTGCTACTAGGTTACACGATCAGTCTGTTGCAATTTCATCTAATGAATTTGATTTACTGTGGTATCTAGCGCAATCGGCAGGTCAAGTTGTTAGCCGTGCGGAGTTGTTTAATCAACTCAGTGGTATTGATTATGACGGGTTTGACCGCCGTGTTGATATTATTGTATCTAGATTAAGAAAAAAGCTTGGTGATGATGCTAATAACCCATGCAGGATCAAAACTGTTTGGGGTAAAGGGTATTTATTTGTAGCAGACGCTTGGTCCTAATGTGAAGAAGCTGATCGTCTCATTAGTCGTCGTAATACTCTCTGCAATTATATTTTTAGGCTGGGGTTTAGATAGTTTTTTTAACGAGTATCAGCATAAAAAAAACACGGATGAATTTAGCCCTTACAGGCAAATAATTAACTCATTAGCAAATACGCTTGAAGAAACGGGTAATCTTGCACAATTTGTAAGCGCCTGGCAACAGCAAAACCAGCAACAACTAACACTAACGCCCATATCTGAATTTCCTTTACCTATTAGTTTGCGAGATAGTTTCAATCAGGGCCATCCTCTGGTTCTTGAATCTGCTGAGTTGATCACCGTAAATAAGCTATTACAAACTCAGCAACAAGTATTGACGCTCAGTATCCCACAGCAAGCCAAGCAACAAGATAATCTCGCGTTACAAATTATTTTAACAACCATATTTTATTTGGGGGTTTTACTGTGTGCCTTTATTTGGCTTGGCCCTTTAATTAAACGATTGCAGCTCCTAAGAAATACGGCAAAAAGCTTTGGTGAAGGTGATTTCTCTGCTCGTATTAATATTTCAAATTCGTCTTATATAATTGATATTGAAAATGAGTTTAATTTTATGGCGGAGCAGATAAATACTCTAATTAAGGATAACAAATTATTAAGTAATGCGGTGTCACATGATTTACGAACTCCATTAGCTCGATTGCGCTTTGGTATTGAAGCCCTTGGCGAGACGAATAACCCAAAAAACAAAGAAAAGTATGTCCGTCATTTGAGTCGAGATATTCAAGAAATGGAAAATCTCGTTGCCGTTTTACTTAATTACGCCAGTTTAGAGCAGAAAATGATTAAAGTTAAACGCATGCCTCTAAACTTAAATGCTTTGATAAAATCAGCTGTGTGTAACCTTACTTCAAGTGATGCTTGTTCTGTTGCAATGGATATAGCCAAATTAGCCAAGGAAAATATAATCATTGATGGTGATGAGAATTATTTAGCAATGTTAATTAATAATCTACTTTCAAATGCACAGCAATATGCAGCTAAGCACGTGCGGATAACAACACAGCAAACATGTAATAGTGTGAGCATGTGTATTGAAGACGATGGCCCAGGCATTTCAAAAGAAATGCGCGAACACGTATTTAAACCGTTTACCAGAGGTGAAAGCGACACCGTTCAACAAGGTTATGGAATGGGGTTAGCTATTGTTGTTAGAGTTGCCGCATGGCATGGTGGCAAAGTGTCTATTAGTCAATCAGAAGTGTTAGGTGGAGCTAAGTTTAAGGTGGTTTTTAAGCGAGCATCACACTGATTAGACTTAAAAACTCATCGCTGCTAAGTACTGAACCTGAGCTTTCGATAATAAATCTATCATCAGCAGCTATTTTCAATGCTAACTGCGTTGAATTTATTTACAATAGGCGAGCTATTTACGCGTAAACTCGCCTTGTTTTCCCTGAAAACTTTCGGCTGTAGAATAAAAACATTCATTTTAAATCAATTTATTAGCAAGTATCTTAACCAAAGTTCAGGTTATTTAATTCACATAAGGCGTTCCCTTTCTTAAAGTTTCATCATTTTGGCATACTTTGCAAAGAAGATGTTGTATCAGAGTGTCGTAATCAAAGTTAATTATTCCTCATAAATTACCACAACAAATTTGTACATAAAGCTACATTCTAAAAGTTTTGAATGTACATCCGTACACGTCACAACATCTTCATACAGCTCTGATTTTTTCATCAGGTTAAGCTATTTCCTAACAATGGAATGGGCTAAAAACAAGATGCAAAAAATTACATTTACTTATTTATTATCAAAGTTTTATTCACTAAATGAAACCATGGGGAAAGCTAAAGAACAACGTATTATCTCTCCTTTTACTTTATTACTCAGCTGCTCAGTATTTATCGTTTTAATGGCAAATACAGTGTTCTTTGACAAACTTAACGCTTTATATCCTTGGCAAGAAAACTTGAGTTTTATTATCTCGTTAAGTCTGTTGATTTTGAGTCTTAATCTTTTCGTGATGTTTGTTCTTAATATTTTACTACCCACCAAAGTCGTGGTGTTTGTGATGCTATTGATTGCTGCAATGGTTGATTATTATGGCGTTGTATTAGGAGTGCTGATTGACAAAACGATGATCCAAAATGTTGCTGAAACCAATCTCGCTGAAGCACAAGAAATAATTAATTTAGGATTGTTCAGTCGAGTTATATTTATGGCTATTTTACCCGCAGCTTTATTGTTATTTATTCAGGTGAAAAATATCACTTGGTTACAACGACTGCGTCAACAGGCTATCAGTATTACCATGATTATGGTGTTGATCCCCATACTTATTGCGCCGTTTAGTGCGCAATACACCAGTTTTTTTCGTCTACATAAAGAGCTGCGTTATTACACTAATCCTCTATATCCAATTTACTCGGTATTCGATTATTTAGCAGAACAAACCGCATCACTAAACTCGAAACAGTTTATCAACCTCACGACACAGATAACTAAAAGTAGCAGCACGCGAAAACCTAAATTAATGATTTTAGTGGTCGGTGAAGCAGTAAGGGCTGACCACCTTAGTTTAAATGGTTATTCACGCGACACTACGCCAAATATGTCAAAGCAAGCGGGACTCATTAATTTTAGCCAAGTGAGTTCCTGCGGTACGTCAACAGCGGTGTCTGTGCCTTGTATGTTTTCATTTTTTGGTCGTGATGATTTTACTGTGAGCAAAGCTAAGTATACTCAAAACGTTCTTGATGTACTTGCTGCAAGTTCAGTGAGAGTAAGCTGGCGTGACAACAACTCTAGCTCAAAGGGTGTTGCCGATAGGCTGATGTATCAAAGTTATCGCAGTTCAGAAGTTAATACAGTATGTGATGTGGAGTGTCGTGACGTTGGCATGTTGGTTAATTTACAGCAATACGTTGATCAACACACCCAAGACACCGTTATTGTTTTACACCAAATGGGTAATCACGGGCCTGCTTATTTTAAACGTTACCCGAGCGAGTTTGAGTTTTTTACACCTGCTTGCCAATCGGCAGAGTTATCAGAGTGCAGTCAGCAAGATATAATTAATGCATATGACAATGCAATCCGCTATACAGATTATTTTTTGGCTGAAGTGATTAAGCTTCTGCAAGCTAATTCTGTGCAATATAACACCGCTATGCTGTATGTCAGTGATCATGGTGAGTCACTTGGTGAAAACGGGCTTTATTTACATGGTATGCCTTATGCTTTTGCGCCCGATGCACAAACACATGTCTCTATTATTTCTTGGTTTTCAGCTCCTTATATTGATATTGAAAAAACTAAAGCACATCAGGATGACGCCTATTCACATGACACCATTGCTAATACTCTACTGACCTTTTTTGAAGTTAATACCAACATTGCTGATGAGTTTAAAGTAACCCCGCCTCTTTTTTATCTAAAGCCGAAGGGAGACGATAAATGAACACTATAAAATTGTCTCAACAGCTGCAACATAGTGGGTTTAATATAAGTAGTGAGCTAAGCTCTCGATTTAAAAAGCTAATCAATCAAGGAATTAAAGCCAGCTTTATAGCTTTTTTTATTAATAGCTTTACCGTAAGTGGTCAGGAAGTTGAGTGCACGCAAAAAGCTGATAGTGAAGAGTCTGTTACGATAGATAAGCTCACACTTATTAGCCATCCTGTGTTTGATGAGAATCAACCAGACAGCTTATATCTACACAGTTTAGCTAACTGGTTACATATTAATACCCAACAACATGTTGTAGAAAAGCTCCTTCCTTTTACTCAGGCTGACGTTATTTCTAGAGCGCAGTTTGCTGAGACTGAGCGCATACTTAATCAGTATTCGTTTTTGCGTAAAAGTCGAGTTAGCTTGATTAAGGATTGCGAGAGTCAGCAAGAAAATGAGCTTAAAGTTGAAACGTGGGATACTTGGTCACTAGTACCTTATATTAGTTTTGGTCGTCGTGCCGGCAATAATAAATATGCTTTTGGTTTTAAAGAAGATAATTTCTTGGGCTTAGGGGTTCATGCAGGCGTGCAATATAAAAAAGACCACCTGCGATCAGGCTATCAAGTTGCTTTTAGTATGCCGCTTAGTTTTCCTAAACAATCAACTGTTGAACTTGAATTTGCTGATAATGATGATGGACAAAAAACCTACCTTGCTTATTCAAAGCCCTTTTATCAACAATCATCTAAGCAGCAGCATTTAGCATCAATGCTCAAGGAAAATCGTCGTGACAGTATTTATCAAAATGGTGAGCTTGCATGGCAGTTCTCTCATGAAGTTGAGCAGTCTACTTTAGCCTTCGGTCATTTAATCACTCAGGATCAATTAGGGGCGGTGCGAATGCATTTAGGGATCAACAAAGAGTTACATCGTTTTACAAATCTCGATAGCACGATATTAGCCGAATTACCTTCAGATAGAAGGTTCACCTTCCCTTGGATAGGTTTGGAATATAGCCAAGCAGATTATCAGATTTTCTCTAACATTCGCTTTATCGATCACCGCGAGGATATTAATTTAGGCTGGCAGTTAATAAGCAAGATAGGTGTAGATATTAGCTCATTAATTACTGATGAAAGCCAAGGTCTTCACCTTGAAAATATTTTATCCAAAGGTATGCAATGGCAAAATACGCTGATGTTGTTTTCTACAAGTTATAAAGCCTATTGGCAAGGAGAGCAACCTGATCACCAACAAGTAGCAGCAGAGCTTGAATTGTATCAATACCTAACACCTCGTTGGGCCGGTTACTTTAAAGCGCAATGGCAAGCAGAAAAAAATCAATATCTTGATATACCCCTTGCTCTAGGTGGAGATACCGGGGTTCGTGGTTATGCAGAACAATATCAACATGGTGAGCATCTATGGTCAGCAAGCGCCGAGCTGCGTTATAACCCTCATTGGGAGTTATATCAGTTAGTGAATGTGGCATGGGCAGCATTTGTCGATAGCGGTAAGGCGTGGGGACAAACACCGGAAACTAATAGTACAGATACAACCTTACAAAGTATTGGTATTGGCGCAAGGTTGTTTTCATCTCATTCAAGTGAAGGCAATGTTGTTCATATGGATATTATTAAACCTCTTACGACGGGCCCTAATGTTGATAGTTGGCAGTGGCGGATACAAGTCAAACAAAGCCTTTAAATTCATTTTAACTATAATTAGGAGTAACGATGAAAAACATAAATATAATCAATAGTGTAAATAAGCCTAATGGTAAAGGGATCAATCGAATTATTAAAGCCACACATTGCTCTTATAAGGGGTTTATAGCTGCATGGCAATATGAGTCAGCATTTAGGCAAGAGTTTATAATGGCTATAATATTACTACCATTTGCTATCGTTTTGTCATCTTCGATAAGTCATTTATTTTTATTGATCAGTAGCTTAGTGTTCATTCTATTTGTCGAAATAATTAACTCGGCTCTTGAAGCACTTGCTGATGCAGTTACGTTAGATCACAATATACTCATTGGTCGAGCGAAAGACCTGGGCTCAGCCGCGGTATTCATTGCGTTAAGTATATTTACTGCAGTATGGGGTTATGCCATCTATAGCTATCCATTTTAATAACTAAAAAGCATTTAATTAGTTTATTAAAACCGCGCTTTTTCTTGCTGATTGTGCATTATTACCATTGTGATTTTATCAGACTTAATTGATGTGAGATATTCATACTTCCTTTGATATTAGTAAGTAAACACTATACTTGATTAAAACACTCAGGTATTAGATAATCTCGCGCATTAGTATTAAGGTATTGAGGGTTATAAGATGTCTGAAGAATTACCCATTAAGTTTAGCGACGCAGCCGCTGTGCGTGTTAAACAGTTAATCGACGAAGAAGAAAACCCAGATCTAAAACTGCGTGTTTATGTCACAGGCGGTGGGTGTTCAGGTTTTCAATACGGCTTTACTTTTGATGAAAAAGCGAATCCTGGCGATTTAGAAATTGTTAAAAATGGGGTTACCTTAGTCATTGACCCTATGAGTATCCAATATTTAGTTGATGGCGAAGTTGACTACACCGAAGGATTAGAGGGGGCGCGTTTTTTTGTCTCAAATCCTAATGCGACCACTACATGTGGTTGTGGTGCTAGTTTTAGCGTATAAAAATATCGTTATCCAAAAAAACCGCTTAATCAGCGGTTTTTTTATGTGCTTAAAAAATCATAACTCAGTTGGGCTGTACTCTGTTATTTGCATCATTAACACAAAAAAGCCAAGCACAAACGCAGAGAAGACTAAAATATAGATAAAGCCTTTTTTACCCTGCTTTAATGGAATAGCATAATGGCGTAAAAAAAGTACCAACCTAAGCACAAAATAATAGGTAGTAAAAAGAGTAGTCTAAACATGATTTGATCTCTATAAACTAGGGTCAATAGACCTTAATAATAAACAGCTTATATTTAAATGAAACAAAAAAGTTATAAAATATTTAACCTTATTCAGACTTAGTAAATATTTGTTGTTAAACTTTAATCGTAGAATTACCAATTAATCATTCAGATCAACGGTGAATGGTATATAATGTATCCAAGAATGAAACGGGCAAGGTTTCATTTTTCACAATAATAAAGAGTTAGTACATATTTGAGTGTTTTTGTTGATTGAATTGTAAGCGTTTACACTGCGAATTAGTTAGTGGCAGTGAGTTTATAGTGTTGATCACAATGAGCACTTGGCAATATGTACAGTTAAACAACGAGTAGGAGTTGTATATGATGGGTAAAACCGTATCTTCGGAAGAAAATGCAAAGTTAACAAAGTGGCTTAAAACTAAGCGCCATGAAAAAGGCTACACAATGCGCAGCCTAGCGCAAATTTTGGGTACGCCACATTCTTTTATTGGCAAAATTGAAAATCAAGAGCGTCGCTTAGATGTGATTGAGTTTGTTCGCTACTGTAATGCATTAGAAGTCGACCCGTATGAAGCATTAAGCTTAATTAAAGCTGACTAACGCTGTTAGGCTGTAATCGTAAAGTTAAACCTAACGTCTACAGCTAATACTAATGCAGGGATGCATTAGGTGTTACCTACTATGATAATTTTGCTCTAATGCATATAGTTTGTGCCTAATTAGATATAAAAATATTAATGATGGTAAAACCATAAGTGCTGTTAAAACAAAAAATAATGACCAATTCCCCATTAGCCAATCATCGATAACTACGCCACTATAACTCGATAATAACGTACGTCCTAAATTACCCAATGATGCCAATAGCGCATAATGGGTGGCGCTAAATGCTCTGTCACACAGCATAGATATAAAAGCAACCATCGCCACTAAAGACCAAGCTTGGGTAAAACCATCAACTACAATCGCCATTGCATATAAGTGTTCTTGTGGCCCTGCTAAGGCAATCCAAGAAAACATTAAGTTAGATGCAGCCATGGCTACGCCACTAATAAATAAGCCTTTTACTATGCCATATTTGTGGTTAAAAATACTGCCCAAAAAGGCAAATACAATGGTGATTAAACCCGTGCCCAGCTTGGAGTAATTTGCTATTTGGGTATTACTAAAGCCCACTTCCTTATAGAATACAATCGACATTCGCGCTAAAAATGCTTCACCAATTTTAAATAAGAAAATAAATGCCAGCAGTGCTAAAGCGGTTTTAACCCCATTTTTAGCAAAAAAGGTTTTAAATGGGTCAACCACGGTAACGCCTAACCATGCGAGCGTTTTTGTCAGTGGAGTTTGTTTAGTTGTTGCGAGCTTTTCAAAGTAAACACGTTCTAGCTCGGCATGAACGGCTTCGCGATTTGATTGCGGCTCTTTAGCCCAAAACACACAGCTAATTAATAACAGCATAATCGCAGATAAAAAATAATAGACCTGCGGCCAGTCTATGTTTGGCATATCTGCCATGTAAAAGGGCACAGCCCCTAATAAAGCATAACCTGTCCACCAACCTGATGTAGCCATTGCGGCGGCTGCGGTGGCTTTGTGAGATTCATTTTCACTAAGAGTGTCTATTCGAAAAGCATCTATAGCAATATCTTGCGTTGCAGAGGCTATGGCGATCAGCAAGCAAAGTGCGGCGGCAATCGCTAGGTTTGCTTTTAGATCAAGCCCTGCAAGTAGTAACGTGCCAAGTAAAATAAAGCTTTGGCAAAACAGGATCCAACTACGACGCTGACCAAGCCAGTTGTACAAAAAGGGCAGTTTAGTGCGATCTATTAAAGGCGACCATAAAAAATTGATACTATAGGCACCAAACACAATGCCAAATAGGCCAATCATGCTGCGACTCAAACCTTCATCTTTAAGCCAAGCCGACATTACCGAGCCAATTAACACCCACGGAAAGCCACTGCTCATTCCAAATATAAAAACATTAATCAAACGTTTATCTTTAAAATAAGAAAAGTATTCGCGAACAGAAAGTGTGCTATTCATAGGGGCTCATTGGCTCACTGAAAGAGCAGCCAAAGCTGCTCTGATAAAAAGTTATAAAGGGACTTGCTCAAGCACCTTGATATTTAATATAACAACCGGTTTTTCAGGGACAAAGTTGTAGCCAATTTTGTCATTAAAACCCGTTTTTACAGCCATGATTTTATCGAGCGTCTCATAACCTTCCATAACACTGCCAAACACGGCAAATCCCCAATCTCGCCCTGGATTTAAATGGTCATTGTCATCCATGTTAAAAAAGAACTGACGCGTTCCTGAGTGTGGTTCTCGATCTTGATAGGCCATAGCAATGCTATACATATCGTTAGTTAGGCCGTTACCGCTTTCATTAAAAATAGGGTCGTTTTCATGCAGGCCATCGTAATCTTTATCATAACCACCGCCTTGAATTACAAAATCACGATCATTTTCTACATCGCGTTCTACACGATGAAACACACTGCCTTGATAGCTTTTATCAGACACGTAAGTCAAAAAGTTATTAACCGTAATAGGGGCTCTTGAGCGGTCTAGCTCAACCACAATACTACCCAACGATGTCACAATTTCTACTCGAGGGAAAATATTATCTTTTTGCACAAAGCGGCCTTCTTGTGCCGCTAAACTATTTACGCTAAAAAATAAGCTTACGCAGATTAAAAAAAGTTGCTTCATTATTAACCTTCTAAAAATGCAATTAATTCAGGGTCAGATACAATGCGGGTAATTAACTGCTCAGTCAACTTATTGAGCTGACCTTCAATTTTTGCCCTATCGTGACCAAGTGGTCCAGATAAATTAGCATTACCGCTATAACGCTTACTGAAATTACTGGTAGGGCGAATCACTCGTACTTCAAATTCAATCTTGGCATCACTGGTATGGCTCATTAGCTTTTCTGTAACCACAGCTTGCAGTGCGTGAATATCTAACTCAAAGCGCAATTGCGCTAAATTAGAAATGCTAGCGCCATTGCGACTAAGCGCACTGTCTAGCGCACTTTTAACTGACTCAGTAATACCCGTGCTGGCAATGGTTTTTGTTTTGCTTGATTCAATAAGCTTTAAGGTTGCACTGTCACCACGTAAATCAATCACGCTGGTGTTTAAACTGTTATTGATTGAGCTTATTTGTCCACTTTTATAGACGGGATTGAGAATAAGCTGATTAGGCTGATTGGCACATCCCGAAAAAATCACTAAAGTACAACAGCTCAATAATGCTTTTAAGAGTTTCATTTATAACGTCCCACTATTTTTAGTTGCGCTGAGTACCACAAACTTTTTATTAGAGCCTAATAAAGTACAGTTACCAAACATACGGTTTAGTTTGTCATGATAATCTAAATGACGATTGCCAATAATACGCAGCTCGCCACCTTCTTTTAATGTGTCTTTTGCTTGTTTAAACATTTGCCACGCGATGTGGTCGGTAACCGCTTGTGCTTGGTGAAATGGCGGATTACACAATACAATATCAGCACTTTCACGTTCAAAGTCAGTTAAACAATCATTCTCTATAAAAGTACATTGTTCAAACTTGTCTTCCATGTTTAACTCAATGTTGAGTCGAGCTGATTCAACCGCCATATACGACTCATCAACAAAGCTAATATGAGCATTAGGACAGCGCGCTAATGTCATTAAACCAACCACGCCATTACCACAGCCTAAATCTATAATATTTTTGGCTTTATTTGTTTGTGGCAAATAATTAAAAAAGAAGCGCGCGCCAATATCAAGTGAATCACGTGAAAACACATTGGCATGATTACTTATTGTAAAATCAGTGCCTTCAAGTGGCCAGCTGACTGGGAAATCTGCGCCTTTATAACCGCCAGCTGCTTGGCTAATAATTAAACGTGATTTTTTTACTGCAAGACTTGTTTTCGTCTCACCAACAAAATCTTCAAATGCTTTTATAGTAGAGTTATGCACGTCTTTAGTTTTTGCAGCACCAATAACCGGTGTACCTGGCGCAAGCACCTCGCTTAATTCAGATAGCTGATACTGTAAAAAAGCCAACGTGCGTGGTACTTTTACTAACACTAGGTCTACTTGCTCAGGTAAAGCCGATAAACTATCAAGCTGGCTAAACGCGGTTGTTGTGATTTTGTTTTCCGCTAAGTTATAAGCAGCCGCCTGATGGCTAATATATGAGTCGTTTACTGAACAAACTGTTAATTGTTGCTTGCTAAAGTAACAGCTAAGTGCACCAAAGCTGTCGTTTAAGATCAGTAACGAGCGACAATCAGGGTAGTGTTCATTAACATAGTCAATAAGGTATTCGTCTGCTGAATCCCACGCTTGTAAGCTGCGGTTTTTTTGATCCAAAGGAAAGCGTTCAAGAGTAAAAGTGTTATCGCCGAGCGTAGCTTGCGTAGTCATAATAGTTTAATGATCGGTAATCAAATGATAGGTAAATTCTAACATGCAACCGCCAAACGCCAACCCCCAACTGTTACCAAATGGCTTTTCTTATCAAAGTAAGGTACTTAGCGCACAAAAAAGCCTCGATTTATTTTATTATTTGCAGCAAAACCTAAATTGGCAACAGCCAAACATTACAGTGTTTGGTAAAACGGGGCCAATACCTAGGTTACAATGTTTTATCAGCGAAGAAAATCTTGATTACGGTTATTCTGGGCATAAACTCGATTTAGAGCCTTGGCCAGACGTATTACTTGCCATGCGAACACGTTTAGAAAATCACCTACAGCAACCGTTTAATTCAATTTTGGTTAATTACTATCGGGATGGCCACGATTGTATGGGTTGGCATAGTGATGACGAAGCTGAGCTTGGCCCTGAGCCTACCATAGCGTGTGTGTCGCTTGGTGCAGAACGGTTATTTAAACTTAAACACAAAGTAAGCAACAGCATTACTAACATCAAATTACAAAGTGGTAGTTGTTTAATAATGAGCGGACAGAGCCAACAAAATTACCAGCATGCGCTACCAAAACAAACAACACTTAAACACCCGCGGATCAGTTTAACGTTTCGCTACATTAGTTAAATAGCATTAGCCATGGTGTAGCCGCAGTTGTTATAGTAACCATATAACTGAATTTTGAGGGTGGTTTTTATGTCAATGCAACAACAAATACGTGACAAGCTAGCAAATGCTATTGCGTGTAAGCATTTAAATGTTATTAACGAAAGCCATATGCACAGTGCGGGGACTGAATCTCACTTTAAAGTGATTGTAGTCAGTGAAGAATTCGCTGGTAAGCGATTATTGCAGCGTCATCGTGAAATTAATGAAATTTTAAAAGATGAGCTGGCAAATCATATTCATGCGCTTGCTATGCACACTTACACTCCTGAGGAATTTACAGAGCACGACGGCGAAGCGCCGCAGTCACCTAATTGCATGGGCGGCTCAAAAGTTGGATAACAGGTAATAGTGGATTGGTTTGAGCAGTGAGTAACTGATCAGATCAGTTTTTTTTGTTTTAGCCTTTAAACTAGCGCTAATTTTTATTGTAAAAGATATAGGATGATCAATGGTCATTAAGCCTAAAATTCGCGGATTTATCTGCACCAATGCACACCCAGTTGGCTGTGCAGAGCATGTTCAAGAACAAATTAATTATGTTAAGCAGCAAGGAGCATTAAAAAATGCGCCTAAAAATGTATTAGTTATTGGTGCGTCTACAGGTTATGGCCTTGCATCTCGCATTACCGCTGCATTTGGTGGTGGCGCTAAAACATTGGGTGTGTTCTTTGAAAAAGAAGGCACTGAACGTAAAACAGGCTCTGCGGGTTGGTACAACACGGCGGCATTTCAAACAGCCGCTGAAGCTGAAGGCTTATGGTCTAAAAATATTAATGGTGATGCGTTTTCTAACGAAATCAAACAAAAAACAATCGACACCATTAAAGCTGAATTAGGTAAAGTTGACTGTATTATTTACAGCTTAGCATCACCTCGTCGTACTGATCCAAATACAGGGGAAGTGTTTTCTTCAACACTTAAGCCAATTGGTAATGCGGTAACGACTAAAAACTTAAATACGTCAAAGCGTGAAATTGATGAAGTAACCGTTGAAGCAGCAAACCAAGATGATATCGACAACACCATTAAAGTAATGGGTGGCGAAGATTGGGAAATGTGGATTGACGCCCTTAAAGACGCTGATGTACTAGCAGATAACTTTAAAACAACCGCTTACACATACATTGGTAAAGAACTAACTTGGCCAATATATGGACATGCAACCATAGGTAAGGCAAAAGAAGATCTAGACCGTGCCACTGCAGCTATTAAAGCCGCTACCCAAGATTTAAATGGCGAAGCTTACGTTTCTTCACTTAATGCGGTTGTTACCCAAGCAAGCTCGGCAATCCCAATAATGCCGCTTTACATTTCGGCACTATTTAAAGTGATGAAGGCTGATGGCACTTACGAGGGCACAATTGAGCAAATTCATGCGTTATTTAATGAAAACCTATACGGTGATTCACCACGTTTTGATGAGGGCGGACATTTATTCCAAAACTACAAAGAGCTGGAAGATGACGTTCAAGCACGTGTTCAAACTATTTGGGATAGTGTAGACACAAGTTCAATTGATGAGTTAACGGATTACGTGGGCTACCATAATGAGTTTTTACGCCTATTTGGTTTTGGCATTGATACGGTTGATTACGAGCAAGATGTTAATCCTGTTGCGCCAATTGCAAATATGATTGATTAATCTGTAGCTAGTAATGCAATTTTGAAAAAGTCGCCTAGTGCGACTTTTTTGTTTTTTAGCCTTGATTTGAAAAAAATTTTGCTATTTGTTGGTTTATTTACCACTTTGGTCTAGCTTGTATTTTATTAATTATGAATTACAAAACTAAATAAACGTTTCTCTCGTATAATTTTCATAAATACACTCGCATAGTCAGTCACAATAATGTTAAAATCAAAGCAATATGTGAGGAGTTTTACTGCGCTGCTTGTTTGGTATCTATAGCGAGTCATTTTATAGCTTGCAATAATACAAATAGCGGCGTGGTTGGTACGATTTTTCAGTTTCTTTCCGTTAATGTAGTGCAAGTGCGTATGATCAATATAAAAAAAGGTCTGGATTTACCCTTAGAGGGCGCACCTCAGCAAGTTATTCATGATGGTTCTGCCGTCAAACGTGTAGCTGTGCTAGGTGAAGAGTTTATCGGTATGCGTCCAACCATGCATGTTCGTGTGGATGACCAAGTCAAAAAAGGCCAGGTACTTTTTGAAGATAAAAAGAACCCAGGCGTATTATTTACTGCACCAGCTTCTGGTACAGTAAAAGAAATTAATCGCGGTGCTAAACGTGTTCTGCAATCTGTTGTTATTGAAGTAAACGGCAGTGAGCAAATCACCTTTGGTTCTTTCTCGGAAACTGAGCTTAACAGCTTAGACCGTGAAAAAGCTAAAGAAGTACTAGTTCAATCGGGTCAATGGACAGCACTTCGTGCTCGCCCATTTAGTAAAATAGCGGCGTTGGATGCAAATCCTAGCTCTATTTTTGTGACAGCTATCGATACCAATCCACTTGCTGCAGATCCTGCAGTAGTTATTGCTGAAAATGCGAAAGCGTTTGAAGCAGGTTTGGCTGTCGTGTCACGTTTAACCGACGGCAAAGTATTTGTTTGTAAGCAAGCAGGCAGTCAAGTTCCTAGTTCACCTATTGCTCAAGTAGAAGTACATGAGTTTGGTGGCGTGCACCCAGCTGGCCTTGTTGGCACTCATATCCATCACCTTGACCCAGTATCTGCTAGTAAGCAAGTTTGGCACATTGGTTACCAAGACGTTATTGCGTATGGTCACCTTTTCCTTACTGGTGAAATTTACACAGACCGTGTGATTTCGCTTGCAGGTCCGCGTGTTAAGAATCCTCGTTTAGTGAAAACACAATTAGGTGCTTCATTAGATGACTTAGTAGCAGGTGAATTAGAAGACGGTGATAACCGTGTTATTTCTGGTTCTGTACTTGCAGGTGCTACGTCGTCTGGTGTTCATGCATTCTTAGGCCGTTACCACGTTCAAGTATCTGTATTACTTGAAGGTCGCGAAAAAGAATTGTTTGGCTGGATTGCACCAGGTAGTGATAAATTCTCTGTAACGCGTACATTCTTGTCTCACCTTACACCGAGTCGTTTATTTAAAATGACAACGTCTACGGGCGGTTCAAAACGTGCCATGGTTCCACTTGGAAGCTATGAGCGTGTTATGCCACTTGATATTTTGCCAACGCTTTTATTACGTGACTTATTGTCTCGTGATTTAGACAGTGCAATTTCATTAGGTGCGCTTGAATTAGATGAAGAAGATTTAGCGTTATGCACCTTCGTTTGTCCTGGCAAATACGAGTACGGCGCTGCCCTACGCGATTGCTTAACTACGATCGAGAAGGAAGGCTAAAATGGGCTTAAAAACTTTCTTAGAAGATATCGAACCACATTTTGAACCAGGTGGTAAGCATGAGAAATGGTACGCGCTGTATGAAGCTGCTGCGACTATTTTTTACACGCCAGGTTACGTAAATAAAGGTTCAACTCACGTTCGTGATAACATCGACCTAAAACGCATGATGATTTTAGTGTGGATGGCGACGTTCCCTGCCATGTTCTTTGGTATGTTCAATATTGGCCATCAAGCTGCAATTGCACTTGGTAATGGCTTTGAGCTAGCGAATATTTGGCAAGTAGGTTTATTCCAGTTACTTGGCGGTGAATTAACCGTTGATGCAGGCTGGGGGGCGAAAATGTTCTACGGAGCCTGTTTCTTCCTACCTATTTATGCAACTACCTTTATTGTTGGTGGTTTCTGGGAAGTGTTATTTGCTTCTGTGCGTAAGCATGAAGTTAATGAAGGTTTCTTCGTAACTTCTGTATTGTTCGCATTAATTCTGCCTGCAACGATTCCTTTATGGCAAGTTGCGCTAGGTATTACTTTTGGTGTAGTTATCGCAAAAGAAATATTTGGTGGTACAGGCCGTAACTTCTTAAACCCTGCGCTTGCTGGTCGTGCGTTTTTATTCTTCGCATACCCTGCACAAATTTCAGGTGACACAGTATGGACTGCCGTAGATTCATTCTCTGGCGCGACTATGCTTGGTCAAGCGTTTGCTGGAACGTTAAATTACGCGACTGATATCGAGCTTTGGTGGAATGCGTTTTACGGATTCATTCAAGGTTCTATGGGCGAAACGTCTACACTAGCTGTACTTATTGGTGGTTTATTCCTAATTTACGTGCGCATCGCGTCTTGGCGTATCGTGCTAGGTGTATTCCTAGGTATGGTAGTAACCTCATCAATACTGAACACCATTGGTTCTGAAACTAATGCAATGTTTGCTATGCCTTGGTACTGGCACATGGTATTAGGTGGTTTTGCATTCGGTATGTTCTTTATGGCAACTGACCCTGTATCTGCTGCATTTACTGATAAAGGTAAATTAGCATACGGTGCGCTTATTGGCTTTATGGTTATCATGATCCGTGTTGTTAACCCTGCATACCCAGAGGGCATCATGCTAGCAATCTTATTTGCTAACTTGTTTGCACCTTTATTCGATCACTTTGTAGTGCAAGCTAATATCAAGCGGAGGTTGGCACGTAATGTCTAGTAATAACGAATCAATTGGCAAAACGCTAGCTGTTGTTGTCTCATTATGTTTAGTGTGTGCAGTTATTGTATCGCTAACATCTGTACAACTACGCCCTCTGCAAAAAGCAAATAAAGCAAAAGATATTCAAAGCAATATCTTAGCTGCTGCTGGTATTGGCAAAGTTGATAACGTTGCCGAAACGTTTGATGCTAAAATCGAAACTCGCTTTGTTGATATGCAAAGTGGTGAGTTTGCTGAGCCGGTAGAAGATTTTGACTTTGAAAAAACAAAGTATGATGCCGAAGAAGGCTATCCTCTAAAAGAGAATGGTATTAAGGACATCGCCGGTATTCAACGTATTACCAAGCGTGCGCCTGTTTATATCTCTAAAAAAGACGATGGCTCTACTGATGCAATCATCCTTCCTATCCAGGGTTATGGTTTATGGGGTTTAATGTATGGTTTTATCTCGCTTGAAAGCGATGGTGAAACTATTAAAGACATTATTTTCTACAAACATAACGAAACACCTGGTCTAGGTGGTGAAATTCAAAACCCACAGTGGACTGCAACGTGGGAAGGTAAAGAGTTACCAATCCAAATCGTTAAAGGGACTGCAGCCGGTGATGAGCATAAGATCGATGGTCTTTCAGGTGCTACATTAACGTCTAATGGTGTTGACCATGCAGTTGATTTTTGGACTGGCGAAAATGGCTTTGGCCCTTTCCTTGCGAAAGTACGTAAAGGAGCATTGAACTAATGGCTGATACTAAAGAAATGAAGGCGGTCCTATTTGGTCCAGTTTTCGCTAACAACCCAATCGCATTACAAGTACTTGGTATTTGTTCTGCGCTAGCGGTAACGTCTAGCTTAAAAAATGCATTAATCATGTCAATTGCATTGACCTTGGTAACTGCATTCTCTAGCCTTTTTATCTCGACTATTCGTAACCATATCCCATCATCAGTACGTATCATCGTACAGATGACGATTATTGCATCATTAGTAATCGTGGTTGACCAAGTACTACAAGCTTTCTCTTACGCTACGGCAAAAGAGTTATCAGTATTCGTTGGTCTAATCATTACTAACTGTATCGTAATGGGTCGTGCTGAAGCTTATGCAATGAAGTCACCGCCATTAATGTCTTTCCTTGATGGTATTGGTAATGGCTTAGGTTACTCTGTAGTGTTACTTACTGTTGGCTTTATTCGTGAGTTATTCGGTAAAGGTTCACTATTCGGTGTTGATATTATTCCATTAGTACAAAATGGTGGTTGGTACCAACCTATGGGTCTATTGATCTTACCACCGAGTGCATTCTTCATCATTGGTTTATTCATTTGGGTACTTCGTACTTATAAGAAAGACCAAGTAGAAGCTAAAGCGTAAGGGGCGATAAGTGGAACATTATATTAGTTTATTTGTAAAAGCCGTTTTTATTGAAAACTTAGCGTTAGCATTCTTCCTAGGTATGTGTACTTTCTTAGCCGTGTCTAAAAAAGTAACTACATCAATTGGCCTAGGTGTAGCGGTTATTGTTGTATTAGGTATTTCAGTACCGGTTAACAACTTGGTTTACCATGCGGTATTAGCACCAGGTGCATTAGAGTGGCTTGGTTACCCAGAAGCAGATCTTAGCTTTTTACGTTTCTTAACTTTCATTGGTGTTATTGCAGCACTAGTGCAAATTCTTGAAATGGCATTAGATAAGTTCTTCCCACCGCTTTACAACGCATTAGGTATTTTCCTACCACTAATCACAGTTAACTGTGCAATTTTTGGTGCGGTATCTTTCATGGTAGAGCGTAACTATAATTTCGGCGAATCTGTTGTTTATGGTATTGGCGCTGGTGTGGGTTGGGCGCTTGCAATTACATTACTTGCAGGTATCCGTGAGAAAATGAAGTATTCAGACGTACCAGATGGTTTACGTGGTTTAGGTATTACCTTCATCACTGTTGGCTTGATGGGTCTTGGCTTTATGTCATTCTCTGGTATTTCACTGTAATAATAGCGAGGTCAATCATGGATATTTTCTTAGGCGTTGGTGTTTTTATCGCTATCGTTGTAATACTAGTTTTAATCATCATTGGTGCTAAATCTAAGCTAGTTGCAAGCGGTGATATCATCATCGGCATTAATGGCGATGCAGACAAAGCCATTAAAACATCAGCAGGTAGTAAGCTATTAGGTGCACTATCTGAGTCAGGTATTTTCGTATCTTCTGCATGTGGTGGCGGTGGCTCTTGTGGCCAGTGTCGCGTACACATTAAAGAAGGCGGCGGTGATATTCTGCCAACTGAACTTGACCACATCTCTAAAGGTGAAGCACGTGAAGGTTGTCGCCTAGCGTGTCAGGTTAATGTTAAAAACGACATGGAAATTGAACTTGAAGAGTCAATTTTCGGTGTTAAAAAATGGGATTGTGAAGTTATCTCTAACGATAACAAAGCGACGTTCATTAAAGAACTTAAGCTACAAATTCCTGATGGCGAGTCAGTGCCGTTCCGTGCGGGTGGTTACATCCAGATCGAAGCGCCAGCTCATCATGTTAAATATGCAGATTTCGATATTCCTGAAGAGTATCGTGGCGATTGGAACCATTTTGGTTTCTTCGATCTGGAGTCAAAAGTAGACGAAGAAACAATTCGTGCTTACTCAATGGCTAACTATCCAGAAGAAGAAGGCATCATCATGCTTAACGTGCGTATCGCTACGCCGCCGCCAAGAAACCTAAGCCTACCATGTGGTAAAATGTCTTCGTACATTTGGTCACTTAAAGAAGGCGATAAAGTAACTATTTCTGGTCCATTTGGTGAGTTCTTCGCTAAAGACACAGACGCTGAAATGGTATTCGTAGGTGGTGGTGCAGGTATGGCACCAATGCGTTCACATATCTTTGACCAACTTAAGCGTTTAAACTCTAAGCGTAAAATTAGTTTCTGGTATGGTGCGCGTTCTAAACGTGAAATGTTCTATGTTGAAGATTTTGACGGCCTAGCTGAGCAAAACGAAAACTTCGTTTGGCATACTGCGCTTTCAGATCCGCAACCAGAAGATAACTGGGAAGGCTACACTGGCTTTATCCATAACGTGTTATTTGAGAACTATCTTAAAGATCACGAAGCGCCTGAAGATTGTGAGTTCTACATGTGTGGTCCTCCAATGATGAATGCGGCTGTTATCACTATGCTTAAAGACTTAGGTGTTGAAGAAGAAAACATCTTACTAGATGATTTCGGTGGCTAATACCCAAACTGATTAAATTTAGTTAAAATACCAGCCTCGTCGCATTTTATGTGACGAGGCTTTTTTATATTAATTTTTAACCTATTAAGTAGGGTTGTTATGAACAAAGTAAATACTCCCCAGGGCATAATCGCCTTATTTATAATCACGCTGACTTTACTGTTATCTGGATGTGGAAAATCAGTCCCAGAGGAAACCTACTTAGAAGGTAAAACGATGGGTACAACTTACCACATTAAGTTTTACGCTGAGCAAGTTGACCCTCAAGCAGTACAAGCAGAAATCGATGCGGTTTTAGTTGATATCAACCAGTCTATGTCGACCTATATCGAAGATTCAGAAATAAACACCTTTAACCGTTTAGATGCCAACGAAGTAATGCCAATCAGTGATGACTTCAGGGCAGTTATTAGTGAATCTATGCGTATAGGTAATTCAACTAAGACCCTAGATGTGACTATGGGGCCGTTGATAGATTTATGGGGGTTTGGTCCAGATAAAAAACCAACAAAGCGCCCAACGAATGAAGCTCTGGCAAATATGATCAATAACATTGGTATAGATAAGTTGGTCCTTAACGAGCAAGGCTTAGCAAAAACGATGGCTGATTTAGAATTGTCGTTTTCAGCTACAGCAAAAGGCTATGGTATTGATAAAGTGGCTGAGCTATTACAAAGCAAAGGCATTACAGATTACATGGTTGAGATTGGCGGGGAGTTACGTATTGCTGGTACAAAACCAGACAATCAAGCATGGCGAATAGCAATTGAACAACCTGATGCAAACCCAGGTGAGCGAAAAGTACACCGTGTACTTGCACCAGGCAATAACGGTATTGCCACCTCAGGTGATTATCGAATCTTTTATACAATGGATGGCGAAACCTATACTCACCTTATTGATCCTATGACAGGGATGCCAATTAAGCATGACTTAGTTTCTGTTACAGTTTTACACCCTAGCGCTATGACGGCCGACGGTTTAGCGACTGCTTTAACGGTTATGGGAATGGAAAAAGCACAACGTTATGCGCAGCAGCATGATTTACCAGTGTATTTAATTGCTAAATCGCCTGATGGTTTAGTCACTTATTCAAGTCCTGCGTTTAAGCCTTATTTATAGTCTTTAGGTTTATATCCTTAGCATGAGGGTATATAATATACGGAGCTCAAATACGCTATTTGAGCTCATTTTATTGCTGAACAATAGGGGCTAAGCAATGTCACTTTTTTTTCTAACCTTTGGCTTACTTATTTTAATTGTCGCTGCGATGGCGATAGGCATGATAGTTCAAAGAAAATCAATGGCGAGTAGCTGCGGAGGCTTAGGCTCTGTAGGTATTGATAAAGCATGTGATTGCGATGATCCATGCGATAAACGCAAAAAGCGTCTAGCCAAAGAGCAAGTATGGAAAGAAAACCAAATTCTTTAAATAGATTTATTTCTGTTTAAACAAAAAACCTCTCGTAGCTCACTACGGGAGGTTTTTTATTTATATCGCCATAAATAAATCACCAGCTGATAAAATAATCGTGTTTTTATCTTGAACAGAAAACTCTCTTTGTTATACTCATGCCCGAACTTTCAGTAAGTTTTGAAAGTTCTATTGATGCGGATCAAATCTAGCTTAGCAAAATAGTGCTAATGCGTTGAGACTGTATTTCATGTCACTGTATAAGGCTTTACGGCTGCAACTTGTTTTTGTTGCCACGGTGTATACCTAATTTTGTTATTAGTCATTTTAATAGGTTAATGTTTTTGAACTCATTTTCTTTGTTTCATACCAGCGCTTTGCTTACCTTAGGTAAGTCAGTGTTGCATGAGCGCTTTAATAAAGCGAAAAGAGGCGTGAGTGTGGCTGTAACATTATTAGTTTTTAATGCCGTTATGTTGCTTAGTGGCGCTATCGAGGATGCCTTTAGGCTTGAAGCATTGATCAGTGATGGCTTTTTTATAGAGCCATTATTACTGACTATTGCCGAATTTTTAGCTCATCCTATCTTATCGTGTCAGTTACTTATTGGCCTTTGTTGGCTATTGTTCCACATGTTTCCAGCGCGTCGTGCTGGAATAATCCTCCGTAAAGCAGCCTTTGCTTTTAGCGAGGCTAAAGTTCAGCAACCCGTGCAAGCTGCACATGGTTGTCGTGCTCCACCTAGCTTTACAGGTTGTCTGTTTACTCATTAATTTTATGGGTATAGGTTACACCTGTGGTATCTAATTATTTATTCTTGCTGTAAATAACGATCACTTTCATTGTAGCTTAGTGTTTTTACACACTCTCAGCCAACCACACCTCACCCAAGTTAATTTTTATTGCGTTATATTAATGTGTTTAAAAAAGCTGGGTTGGTTCTGCTAGGTGTTTTTTATTAAGCCAGTGGTCAATACTTCATGCTTGCATTCGCTCTGCATTATTTGTAATTCAATCTTAATTAACTTGGGTTTTTATCAAATATCGTTGCTAAATATTTTTGGCAGCTAATAAAAACTCTTTAGGTTTTAGGATAGTCCCTTGTTAATTCGTAACCTTTTTAATATTGCTTTAGCTAGTATGGCGCTGATTTTATCAGGCTGTAATGGCGGGGTACTCGACCCAAAAGGGCAGATAGGTATTGATGAGAAAAATCTGATCATCATCGCCACTGTGCTTATGTTGTTAGTTGTGATCCCCGTTATTGTGATGACTTTATATTTTGCTTGGAAATACAGAGACACACAAAACCATGAAATTTACGCACCAAAATGGGCTCACTCTAATAAGATTGAGGCTGTTGTATGGGCGGTTCCTATTGTTATTGTTGTTATTTTAGGTGTGATCACCTGGCAGTCAACTCAAGAGCTTGACCCTTATAAACCGATAGAGGGTAAAGGTGAACACTTAACTGTTGAAGTGGTGTCACTTAATTGGAAGTGGTTATTTATTTACCCTGAGCAAGGTATTGCTACGGTAAACGAATTGGTATTTCCTGCTAATGTTCCGGTTGAATACAAAATCACGTCAGAAAGTACCATGAACTCGTTTTTCATTCCCCAGTTAGGTAGTCAAATTTACTCAATGGCGGGCATGGAAACTAAGCTGCATTTAATCGCTAATGAGCCAGGCACGTTTAAAGGCTTTTCGGCTAATTACAGTGGTGCGGGTTTTACTGGTATGAAATTTAATGCCATCGCAACACCAACAAAAGCTGACTTTAACCAGTGGGTTGAACAGGTTAAAACCAACGCTAATAGCCTTACTCATGCCAATTATGTTGAGCTTGCCAAAGCAAGTGAAAACAATCCCGTCGCTTATTATGGCAAGGTTGATGACGGTTTATTTCATACCATAGTGATGAAATACATGCAGGCGCATGGCGATATGAACAAAAAGCATCACTCGATGGATAAACATCAGCAGATGAGTAATGAGCATCAGGCAATGGGTAATCATTCAATGCCATCATCACACAGCCAGGGCGAGGAATAATCATGTCGTTTTTAGGTAAATTATCTATAGATGCAATTCCGTTTCATGAACCTATTATCATGGTGACCATGGCGGTGATTGCTATAGTCGGGCTTATTATAGCAGGGCTAATAACAAAATATAAAAAATGGGGTGTGCTTTGGCGCGACTGGATCACCTCGGTTGATCATAAACGCTTAGGCGTTATGTACATTTTATTAGCGCTAATCATGCTGTTTCGTGGTTTTTCTGATGCCATTATGATGCGTGCGCAGTTAGCGCTTGCTACCAGTGGCGCGCCAGGTTATCTGCCACCAGAACATTACGACCAAATATTCACCGCCCATGGCGTTATTATGATCATCTTTATGGCGATGCCATTTATGATTGGTTTAATGAATATTGTTGTACCACTGCAAATTGGTGCTCGCGATGTGGCTTTTCCATTTTTAAATAATTTAAGTTTTTGGTTTACTGCCAGTGGCGCCATTTTAATAAATTTATCGCTGATATTTGGTGAGTTTGCTAAAACAGGCTGGGTTGCTTACCCACCGTTGTCGGAGTTGACCTTTAGCCCTGGGGTGGGGGTCGATTATTATATTTGGGCCTTGCAAATATCGGGGCTCGGTACGCTATTAACCGCTGTTAACTTCCTAGTGACAGTATTTAAAATGCGTGCCCCTGGTATGACACTGATGAAAATGCCAATTTTCACATGGGCATGTACCTGGGCAAATATCTTAATTGCGGCATCATTTCCAATTTTAACCGCAGTGCTGGCCATGCTAACGCTAGACCGTTATTTAGATTTCCACTTCTTCACTAATGAAGCCGGCGGTAACGCCATGATGTATATCAACCTGTTTTGGGCATGGGGTCACCCAGAGGTATACATTTTAGTATTACCAGCTTTTGGTATTTTTTCTGAAATAGTGTCGACCTTCACTGGTAAACGTTTATTTGGTTATAAATCGATGGTATATGCCAGCGGTGCCATTTCTATTCTTGGCTTTATTGTATGGTTACACCACTTCTTTACTATGGGCTCAAGCGCCAATGTAAATGCCTTCTTTGGGGTGATGACCATGGTCATAGCTGTGCCTACTGGGGTTAAGTTATTTAGTTGGTTGTTTACTATTTACCGTGGCCGTTTGCGCATTACTGTACCGGTACTTTGGACGCTTGGTTTTATGGTTACCTTCAGTATTGGTGGTATGACGGGGGTATTACTGGCAATCCCTGGTGCCGATTATGTATTGCATAACAGCTTATTCTTAATCGCTCATTTCCATAACACCATCATTGGTGGCGCAGTATTTGGCTACTTAGCCGGCTTTGTTTTTTGGTTTCCAAAAGCAATGGGCTTTAAGCTTGATGAACGTTGGGGTAAAGCGTCATTTTGGTGTTGGTTAATCGGTTTCTTCGTAGCCTTTATGCCATTGTACGTACTCGGCTTTTTGGGCATGACGCGTCGCTTAAACCACTCTAATAATCCTGATTGGAATATCTGGCTTTATATTGCTGCAGTGGGTGCCGTGATTATTATGTTCGGTATTATTTGCCAAGTTATTCAGCTTTATGTGAGCTTTAAAAACCGCGAAGCGCTTGATGATACCACTGGCGATCCTTGGAACGGTCACACCCTTGAATGGTCAACGTCATCACCACCGCAATACTATAACTTTGCTGAAATCCCGCATGTTGATGATATTGATACATGGACTGATATGAAAGAAAAAGGCCTAGCTTATCAAGGTAAATCTAGCTATAGCCCAATTCATATGCCAAAAAATACCGCATCGGGTGTGCTTATTGCTGCGAGTTTAACGGCGTTTTGTTTTGCCATGATCTGGCATATTTGGTGGCTAGCAGGGCTTGGTTTTATTGGCGCGATTGCGCTGTTTATTAACCGTGCTTACACCAGTGATGTAGATTACTACGTGCAAAACGATGAAATATTACAAATTGAAGGCGCGCATATTGCCAGTAATACGAAGGAGGTAAGCGCATGAGTACGTTATCTGCAACTCAAGGCCATGTAAATTTAGAGCCTCATAGCGTAAGTCATACGCATGAACATCACGATACCTCTGGCGATACAATCTTTGGTTTTTGGCTTTATTTAATGACCGATTGCCTTTTATTTGCCTCATTTTTTGCAACCTACGCAGTGCTTTATATGAACACTGCAGGTGGTGTATCGGGCAAAGATATTTTTGAGCTTGATTTTGTTGCCGTAGAAACTGCGGCGCTACTTATAAGTAGTATTACTTTTGGTTTTGCCATGATTGCCGCTCAAGGGCAAAAAAAGGCGCTGACGCTTGGTTGGCTCGCGGTCACTTTTTGTTTAGGCGCGGTGTTTATTGGTATGGAAATTTATGAGTTTCATCATTTAATTGTTCATGGCAATGGCCCACAGCAAAGTGCTTTTTTAACATCGTTTTTCTCATTAGTGGGCTTGCATGGTTTACATGTAACTGCAGGCCTTATCTGGATGAGCATAATGATGATTGAGGTTATTAAGCGCGGTTTAGGTAAACAAACCGTCACGCGCTTAAGTTGCTTAAGCTTATTTTGGCACTTTTTAGATATTGTGTGGATTTGTGTATTTACCGTTGTTTATTTAATGGGGGCAATGTAATGAGCCATAGCGAAACACATGCTTTAGAGCAAATGCAAAGCCAACATCATGATCAGTCACATGGTAGTGTTAAAACATACCTGATTGGCTTTGTCTTATCAGTGATTTTAACGGCCATTCCATTTTGGATGGTGATGGAGGGCGACTTTTCAAAGGTCACCACACTCTGGAGTATCGTTACTTTAGCAATCGTGCAAATTTGGGTGCATTTAAAATACTTTTTACACCTTAATTTCACCACTGATGAAGGTAAAGCAAATACCTTTACCTTCTTGTTTAGCGCGTTGATCATCGTCATGGTGGTTGGACTGTCTGTTTGGATCATTTATGAATCAAACGCAATGATGATGTACTAGAGGTTTCAGATGTTTCGTCGTTATTTAGCTGTTACTAAGCCAGGTATTATTATGGGGAATTTGATCAGCGTTGCCGGTGGTTTTTTACTCGCCGCCCGCGGTGATATAGACCCATGGTTAATGTTGGTTACCTTGGTTGGTTTATCGCTTGTTGTTGCATCGGGATGTGCCATAAACAATGTTATTGATAGAGACATTGATGTTGCCATGGCGCGCACTCGCTCACGTGTGACTGTAACGGGTGAAATGTCTGCAAAAGCCGCTTTAAGCCATGGCGTGTTATTAGGGCTAATTGGCTTTGGCTTATTAATTGCCTTTACCACTCAAGCGGCGGTATTTTTTGCCGCCTTTGGCTATGTTATCTATGTAGGGGTTTATAGCCTCTACATGAAACGCAACTCTGTTTACGGCACCTTTATTGGTAGTCTGTCGGGCGCCGTTCCACCTGTTGTTGGCTATTGCGCCGTTACGGGTGTGTTCGATATAGGCGCATTAATACTGCTGGTGATGTTTAGTTTGTGGCAAATGCCGCATTCATATGCGATTGCTATTTTTCGCTTTAAGGATTACCAAGCCGCTAAAATTCCAGTATTGCCCGTGGCGCAAGGTGTTAATAAAGCTAAGCGCCATATTGTGCTTTATATTGCAGTATATGCTTTAGTGGTGATGCTATTGCCAATTAGTGGTTATACCGGTGCTGCCTTTATGGCCGTTGCTTGTATCACCAGTTTTTGGTGGTTACTCATGGCACTTAGAGGATATCGCTACAACATAGACACCACCCGTTGGGCACGCCAAGTGTTTGCGTTTTCAATTATTAATATTACCGCTTTGAGCATTGCCATGGCGGTAGATTATCAAACAATTGCGCCACAGTTATTGGCGCTAAACTGATCATTATCTGATCAATGAACCGAGTTAATTCCCAAAGTTAACCAAAGGCTCTGAGCATTGCGAGGAGCCTTTTTTCATTCCTAAAACAAGGCCGCTATTGAGTGCTTATTGGCATCTACCAGACTTTGTTTTATTTTATTTCTTATAGCGGCTGATTTATTTTGACTGAGTTTGAAGTTACCTTGCCAGTGAATTGGCGTAAGCTCTATAAAACTCAGGTGTTGATACATTGTATTGCGATGCTGCTCAGGCACTTCATCAATTTTCCACTTAGGCTCAAATGTTTTCTCAAAATGACTAGTAAGGGTTCGCATTACGAGATCTTTTTTTAGCTCATCTTTAATAATATGTACTTTTGCAGTCACTAACACCGATGCGTAAAGCCAGCTAGGCAATGTTTGATTATCCGCATAGGAGGGTGATAAATAGCAATTGTCACTATTAAAGAGTAAATTCACCTGTTTATTATCAAGCTTTGATAGTGGATTATGCTTTGCTACATGTGCAATAAACATATTTTCTAAAGAGTTGAATAACATAGGTACATGACAAATGTTATTTAATTGACTATTTGAGCAGGGCATAAAAATTGTTGCTAATGGAAAGTTATTAATAAGCGCATGCAATTGCTCGGTATTTTTTTGCATAAAGTGCTCGGGTGGGTACATTATAATTGCTCCTCAAGTCGTAGCTTTATAGCTGGCCATTGTTCGTCAATAATGCTGAATTTTGCGGTGTTGCGATATGAACCATCTTCTAGGCGTCGGTCTTTTTGGGCGATTCCTTCAAACTTAGCGCCTAAACGGGCAATGGCATTGCGTGATTGTTGATTGTGCTCATGGGTATTAAAGCTAATCCGTACTAAATTAAGCTGATTAAATGCATATCTCAGAAGTAAATATTTTGCATGCGTATTTACGTATGTCCGCTGTGCAGTGAAGCTAATAAAGGTATGGCCAATTTCAGCGCTTAAGTTGTTACTGTCTAACCTAAATAAACGGGTTGTGCCAACAACTTGCTGTGAATGTTTATCAATAATGGCAAAAACCACTTGCTCGTTTTGATTAAACTGCGCGCTATGTGTAAACCATTGCTCCAACTTAACTTGGGTTTGTGTGTAATTACTTAATACCCACTGCCAAACTTGTGGGTGTTTACCTGCTTGATATAGACCCTCGAGATGTTTGAGTTTAAGTGGCTCTAAGGCAACCTTGTTGGTTTGATGAATTTGCGTTGTGAACATTATAAGCCCCATATTTTGCTATTTATTCATAACAAATGTACGCTTTATTGGTTTATTAAAAACAACCAAAATTTAATTTTTACCTATACCAGTTTGGAAGGTGTTTATGCAGCCACTTAATATAAAGCTCACTAGCCAGAGTAAAGCTAAATACCTGCAAATAGCAGATGCACTTAGGGAGTCGATTATAAAAGGGGACATTCTCGCTGGCAGCAAACTCTGCTCTGCACGCGATATGGCACAAGCATACGGATTAAACCGTCATACAATAATGAATGCCCTACAACTTCTTGTCGCAGAAGGATGGTTGGAATCCTATGAACGATCAGGCTACAGCGTTACCAATACATTGCCTATTCAAAACAGTATAAACACTGCCCAGTCTCAAGCATTGGATCCTAAGCCGTATCGATTTGCTACCACGCTTACGGTGTCAGAACCTACAATGGACTTAAATCACTATGCTTATAACTTTGCTGGAGGCTTACCCGATTTAACACGCTTTCCCTATAAAGAATTTAAACGCTCTGTAAGTCATGTGTTTAATCATTTAGATACCAGCCAATTTCACTATGGTAATGTGGCTGGGGAGCCTAATTTAAAATCGCAAATTAGTCATTATTTACACAAAGCACGAAACCTAAAAACAGCCGATATTCTTATGTGTAATGGCTCTCAAGAAGCGCTTTTTTTAGTATCAAAAGCCTTTATTAATAAAGGCGATTATGTTGCAACCGAAACCTTAGGTTACCCGCCTGCTCGTAAAGCATTTGCAGCATGTGGCGCACAGCTTATAGATATAAAACAAGATGATGAAGGGTTGTGTGTTGATGATTTAAAAACTCAGCTTGAACGCTATCCCATTAAACTTCTGTATTTAACGCCACTGCATCAATACCCAACGACTGTGACCTTATCACCCACCCGGCGCTTACAAATTTATCAGCTGTGTTATGCCCATAATGTGATGATTATTGAAGATGACTACGACCATGAATTTCACTACCGTTGCCAGCCTTTGCAACCCATGGCTGCCGATGACCCCGCAGGCATTGTGATATATCTATCAACGTTTTCAAAAATTATGTTTTCAGCAGCAAGGATTGGCTATATCTGTGCAGCGCCTGGGGTAATCGCACAATTAACCGCATGGAAGCAGCTAATGAACCATAAAAATGATGTGATTATGCAATTAGCTGTCGCACACTGGATGAAAGAAGGTGGTTTTGAACGCCATTTAAAGCGTATGACAAAGCTCTATAAGCAGCGCTATGAAGCGATGGGTGATTATCTAACGCAGCTGCAATTATCAGGCTATCCAATTGAATATATAAAACCCGACGGTGGCATGGCGATGTGGGTTAATTTAAATAAACCGGTGGACCAATTAAAGCAAGTACTGCAAAGTAAAGGCGTGTATGTACAGGTTGAGCCTGAATTTTACTTTAAAGACTCAGAACGCAGCTTAATACCTAAGCAACACAGTTATGTACGTTTAGGATTTGCTGGGCAATCAACTTTGGCGATGCAAGCTGGACTTGAATTGATTGCTGAACACGTTTTCAAATAAAGCTTATTTGCTTAAGCTTTCAGCATCATAAAACATCGGTTTCAATGTGCCACAATTTATAAATTTATAATTGAGCTCACCAGCAGAGGGCACTTCAGTTGAGGTGCGAAACTTTTGTAAACAGGCACCACTTAAATCAACAAACATAATATGATGATAGCTTGGTGGTTGAGTTATTTGGTGAATGTAAATACGCTCGTTATTTTTTAGCGTAACCATGTCGTACTGTTGCCATTTTGAGGCTGGGCTTAAATCAGTTAGCTCACGAGTAAATAACTGCTCGCTAAGCTCTATTAATTTATCGCTGTAAACTAAGCTACCTCCTTGTCTATAATCTCCAAGATACACATCTGCGGTAATCGCGACTTCTTCGCCCCGCATTAAGCGTTGAATATTAAACGGCTTTGATTTTACTGTAACTAACTCAGCATCACGTACTAAATCTAAAAATGGAATATCAGATACATCTACCTTGTACATAACATGCATATCATAAGGAAGCTCAAAGCTTGGAATGTTAATGGCGTATACACTTGAGCCTTTATTAACCAATACCATGGCATGCTCTGCTTCATATTTGGGGTTTAATGGCGGAAGTTCTGGTGGCTCTTCGGCATTAGCAAGCGAGCTGGTACAAAATACAATGCTGATAAATAAAGATACGAAGTAGGGTAGCCGCATAATAACCTCAATTAATTTATAGATATAAAGTGTAGTATACATTTATAAAAAATTATCTTTAGTTAAATTTTAGTAAGGCTTAAACGTGATACACACTAAAACTTTAGTGTGTATCAGTATATTTAGAGTTAGCTATTATCTAATTGCTTTTTTCACTTCTCGCCAGTCAATAACTTTAAAGTTTTGCGGTTGCAGTGGCATACGATTATAACCGTCTTGTACTATAAGCATACCCTCAGGATAACCTGGTAAAGCTTTTGCTGTAACGGTTAAACCGTCAGTTTCACCTACGCCATCTATGCCTTTATCTAGGTTAGCAATCACATTAAACTTACCTGCAAAACTGAGGCTAGGCTGTGTATCATCTGAGATTTTGTAAAGCACATAGCTATTATCGCCTTGGCTTGATACCACTAAATAGCGCGCATCATTAGCATGATAAATTTCCATACCTTCTACATCTGCCACCAGTTGTTCATTAACACTTTGTAGCTTTACTGCTTTGTTACCAGCGGTAGGCTCTGCGCCGATATACCAAATACCTGCATCTTCTTCACCTGCAAATAATTGGCCTAGTTTATCATCAGCACTACAGCCTTCAGGTTGGCTTGGTAGGGTAAACTCTCTAACCAGTTCACCGCTTAGGTTATCTTGATCACCAGTGAGTTTATACTGCTGGAATAAACCTGATTTATCATTAACAAACACGTAATGGCCAGAATCAGACGAATACATACACATACCGTAAATCTCAGGTAGGTTAGTGGCTATTTCTGTTACATGGTTTACTTTGTTTTCTCCATCAACAGTAAATACGCTAATACTGTTAAGCGTACGGTTGCTGGCAGTGATCCACGTATGGGTTTCGTTGTTTATACCTTGATGTTGGCGCACATCAACATTATTTAAACGCCCTATATTGAGCGACTGTACTTTGTTGCCAGCAAGATCATAAACCATTAAGCCGCGGCGTTTATCTGTGCCTAAAATTAAGCTGTTTTTAGCGTCTTGCTCATTTATCCAAATTGCTGGGTCATCTGCTGCATCACCAAACGCTGCAACCGGTGTGGTTTGTGCGCTGGCATGAAGGTGAGTCATAGCAACTTTGCTATTTGAGACAGAAGTTTGCGCTGCGTAGTTAACGTTTGCTTGAATGTAAGCGCCGGTTTCATCATCAATCAAAACTAGCTGCGCTTGATTGTCATTAATAAAGCTTGCTGCAACAGACTCAATAGTGTACTCACCTGAAAGTGACCATTGGCTAAGCGTGTCTGTTTGAGCTTGGTAAGCATAAACCATACTATCGTCAGTGGCGCTGAGCCATAAAGTACCGTCTTGTGATACTGATAGAGCCCCAATTTCACTGTTTAATTCGCCGTATGGCTGTACTAAAGCCACAGGTTGCTTATTGGCATCTGATTCTGCATCAGCATTAATGGCCCACACTCCGAGCTCTGCCTCACCCACATACAGGGTTTTTGTGTCGTCATTTACTGCACAACCTGAAGCCTCAGTGACCGCAGGAAATTCACGTACTGCGATATTTTTAGCTTGGTTAGTGGCTAAATCATATATAACCGTTTCGCTGATCAAGCCGCGAACATCTGGCACAAACGCTGATACAGTCTCGGTATTGCTGTTTTTAAATAAACACACAGCATCAGGTTGAGCTTGAGGCGGACTAATACGAGTGAGTTCATTAAGCTGCCAAGTTTGGCCATTTTTTGTAAGTTTAAAAATGGCTACGTTGTCTTGGCTTTTATCAAGACTGGCTAATATAAATTGCTGCGCTGATAATTGTTTTAGTGAAATTGACTCAAAGTTACCGGCTAACAGCACACTGCTTTTCTCGTTATCGGCAAGTAATAAGCCCTGGCTTTCGCTCGCCATTAGCCATTGATTATTACCTAGCGCTGCTGCTTGTGAGCCTTGCATGTTTTGTTGTGGGCCAAATAACTTAGCCTCAACAGCCGGCTTTGCTATTTCTGTCGTGTTTTGGGTATCGTCATTACTTGTACAACCGCTAAGCGCAGTTACAAGCACAGCACTTGATAGTACCGCTGAAATTGTATTTAGTTTAAAGTTCATTATTTTATCCTTTACTTATCTATGTGCTTTTCAGTGCTAAAACGTACTTCACCAAGGTGATTAATC
>Ga0209121_10000030_pt1 | contig 134188 bp, 115 predicted proteins | sample Cruoilmetagenom3_FD_187292 | JGI IMG/M metagenome (GOLD analysis project Ga0209121, IMG submission 187292) | Oil polluted marine microbial communities from Coal Oil Point, Santa Barbara, California, USA - Sample 3 (SPAdes) (version 2) | ecosystem: Environmental > Aquatic > Marine > Oil seeps ...
TCATTTCGTCAGGTTAACAGGAGTAGTATCCCTAGACATCGAAAAATGTATCCCTACAGGAAGCGTTTGCTTATCCGCTCGGTCATGGTCGAATATCCGCTCAGACCCACCCCCCTGCCTTGGTCAAAAAAGGCCCTTCATGAGAAGAGCCTCCTCCTATTGATTAAAAAGATCCTGGTTTACAGCTTCACATCTCCACACAAAAACACTCGCATGCCCATCGCGTTCAGCATGGCGGCTTTGGCTGCCAGGGCACGGTCTGCGCTTTCGGCATCCGGCGCGTAGGTCACGTTGATGTGGTTGGCCTTGTTCTTGGCCATGAACTGATCCCGGCTGACGCCATGCAACACGCCGTGCATGATCGGCCACTCCCTGGTGGTCATCTCCCAGCGACGTTCGGTCTCTTCCCGGGGCAGCGCAACCGAAGTGCCTCGACCCAGGTCCGCACATAGATGTCTGTTTTCGATATAAATCCGGCTCCAAACGATCTCACCGGGTTTGGAGATGCCGCGCAGGGTACCGCCGCCCAGCGGGAAATACTGCGGGGGCTGCCGGAAGCTGTCCGCCCCGGCATACCCATCGATGAAGTGCGCGGGCGGCGCTGCGCCTGAGATCAGGAACACCCAGACGAAATCATCCACCCCATCACCCGTATACCATTCGCCATAGCGAACGTCATGCAGGGTCGTCTCCGGAGAGAAGCCCATCTGCCGCCAGACCCGGTTGGTGACCAGCGCGTCCACGCCGGCGCCTTCATCCACCTCATTGAAGTGGACTACTGCGTTGCCTACGAAGAGTTCACGTCCGGTTTCGGGATCAAACACCGGCGGCCGGTCGACGTTGTTCAAAAGCCCTTCTGCCAGGTCGGAGGCCGGAGCCATATCCTTCAAGCCCTGCTGATACTGGATACCGATCAGATCGCAGCCGAAGAAATCCGCCATACGGGTTGCAGCGATATACATCTTCAACTGCGTATGGATCTGTTGATCCGTCAACTCGGTGGCCTCGTCCGTGCCGGTATGGAAAGTCATCCCTTTCGCGTCCAGCCAGGCCCGGGCAGCGTCCGCTTCTGCGTCCGTCACCTGCTTCATGGACGCCAATAGTGCGGATTGACTCATCCGCTCTTTGTAAATGCCCATCGGGTTGAGATATTCATCATCGATGATGGCGTTATACATTCCCATGCAGCCCTCATCAAAGATGCCCATAATCGCCTTATTCGCGCGCATTTCCTCAGCCAGTGCATCACCCAGGGCTCTTTCCGCCTCGGGCAGCATTTCGGGGTCCAGAGGACGGACATGGTCGAGTTGGTGGGTGATCCTGCCTTCCCTCAACCACTGGCGCAGGCCTTTCAGGAAGAAATCATCGGTGAAATCCACGCTCCAGATCGTGCTGTAATCCACGTCCATCTTGGTGAGCGAGCCGTTGAGGTTCAGCATCCCGACCAGCCCGGGCGCGCTGCCGCTCCAGTTTGCAACAGTCAGGATTGGCCCTTTATGCGAGCGCAGCCCTGCCAACACATGGTAGCTGTACTGCCAAACGGCTTCAGCCACCACCAGTGGCGCATCTTCGGGAATCGACTTGAAGATGTCCATACCCATTCGCTGATTGGAAATGAACCCGTGTTTCTTTTCCGGGTCATAAGGATGGGCACGCACCAGATTCCAGCCTTCACTGGCGAAAGCCTTGACCAATGCCTCCTCCATAACCGCCTGATAGGGCCAATCAGATTGATTGGCCGAAAGGCGCAGATCGCCGCTGGCGATCATGATGGCCGTGCGTTCGGGGACAGGGTCGGGATGGGACAATTTCGGTAAATCATAGCTTGGCATAAGAGACCCTTTTTCTAGTAATTGATGAGTGAAGTTATTGGTACATGAACATGAAAAGAACTATTCCCCTGCGTAGGCTCGCAGGAGTACTGCCCCTTCCGCTGACTGGATTGTATAGGATCCCAGGGCAGCGGGTAATAAGGTGAACTTGACCGGGTCCAATTCGATCCCGGCCACATCGGCCTGGCCTTCCAGGACCCCCCAAATCTCGAGGGTTGAGCCGTCACAGTTGCCATTGAATTGCGCTCCGGGCTCAAGATAGACCCGTTCGGTTGTAAAGGTGGCGTTCACGCAAAGTGTTTCTCGCTTCATGCCAACGTACTCTTCGACCACTTTCGGCGGCATGACCTTTAGACCAACCTGGTCAAACCGGGAAACCTTAATGGCCTGTTCGGTCTGCAGCGGGCGCGGTTTACCATCAAAACCAGGGCGGTTCCAGTCATAGACCCGGTAGGTTGTATTGGAATTCTGCTGAATCTCCGCCACCACTGCCCCCGCCATCAGCGCATGGATGGAACCGGCGGGCACACAGATATAATCGCCGACTTTGACCGGGATGATATTGATCTTGTCTTCAACGGTGCCATTTTCCACCGATTCCAGCAATTCCTCGGGGGTCATTTTCTCGGATAGGCCGAGGGTGACACTGGCGCCGGGTTCTGCCGCCAAAACGACCCACATTTCGTTCTTGCCCAGCTCATTTTCAAGGTGGGCTTTGGCGTAAGCATCGTTGGGATGAACCTGCAAGGAGAGGTTCTGCCCGGCATCCAACAGCTTGACCATCAGAGGGAATTTCTCCTGTTCAACAAACCAGGCAAACTTCGACCCAACCAGTTCTTCACCGAAAAGCTTGATCAATTCCGTCAGATTCTTGCCTGCGAATTTTCCATTGCTCACCTGGGTCAGGCCGTCTTTGTGATCAGCAATGTCCCAACTCTGGCCAATCCGCTTGCCCTTGGGCAGCTCCCGGCCAAATTTACTTAAATTTCGACCGCCCCAAACATCCTCAGTGAATATGGAATTGAAAATCATGGGATACAGTTCTGTCATTATTCCTCGCTTCATTGTAATTAGGTTGTCATAACAATACTGCAATTAAGGGTTTAGGCGGGCACCAGCCGGACATCCACGCCCATCTCGGTGATGGCCTGCACAATTTCGGGAGATGCATCGCTGTTGGTGACCAGGATATCAATCTCAGATAAGCCCATCACCCGTGAAAGCGCGCTCTTGCCAATCTTGGTCGAATCAATCATTGCAATCCGCTCGCGAGCACTGCGGCACATCACCCGCTTCATACTATCATAAATTGGTGATGGGTCTACCAAACCATCCTTAAGAGTCAGGCCGGCCGCGCTTACCAGCGCTCGATCCACCCGGTAGGCATGGAAAAAGTTCTCCGCCTGCGGTCCAATGAAGATTGCGTTGGGTTGGTTGAGCACGCCGCCGCAGCAAAGGACGGTCTGAATCGTGTCGTAAACCTGCGCCAGGGTCAGTGTGTTCAACCCATTGGTGATCATGGTCAGGTTCGGGGCGTCAAGATGCGGGATCACACAGGCTACCGTGCTGCCCCCTTCGAAGGCAAGGTCATCCCCGGGCCGGACGATCTCCCGCGCTACATATTTTCCCAGCGCAATCCGCCTGGGATCCTGCAAACCTGATGGGAAGGGATAGCCGTGTTGCGTACCCGGCATGCCGCTTTCCAAAGAGCTGCCCTGATTCCCCAACTCCCATTCCGGGATCGCCAGCCCGCCGTGGACGCGCTTGACCAGGCCCTGTTCTTCCAGGGATTCAATATCCCGCCAGATCGTCATTTGGGATACACCGAAATGACTGGCGACTTCAACAGTCGAAAGGAATCCCCGCTGCTGGAGCCATTGTAATAACTGGTTTTGCCGATCTAATTGCAGCATTTTTATCCTTTGATAACAATTAGTAACATAACATAACACTCCTGTCGAATATATGATAATATCTGTTATCTATTACGTCAATACCCAGAGAACGTCAACGGGAAATATAAGGAGAACACAACCTATGGCAAAAGCCCCCATTACCCGACTTGAACTTTCAAAGATGATCGATCATTCCCTGCTCAAGCCCACCCTCACTCGTGAAGACACCATCAAGGGCCTGGAGGTTGCGATCAAGGAGCAGGCGGCCTCCGCCACCATCAAGCCCTGTTACACCGCTCTGGCTGCGGAGATCCTCAAAGGCACCGGTGTGCTGGTGAACCCGGTGATCTGCTTCCCGCTGGGATATGATACTACTGAGACCAAGGTTTTCGAGACCAAACAGGTCATTGACCAGGGCGCCGAAGAGATTGACATGGTGCTCAATCTGGGCGCGCTGTTCGGCGGCGATTACCAATTTGTGCAGGATGACATCGCAGCCGTGGTGGAAGCCGCGCAGGGACTCACCACCAAGGTGATCCTGGAAACCGGTTACTACGAGGATATGGACCTGATCGTCAAAGCCTGCCAGCTGATCGAAGCGGCCGGCGGCGACTTCGTCAAGACCAGCTCCGGTTTTGCTCCTTCGCCCTATAAAAACGAATTCGGCGAGACCGTCGGCTACACGAATGATATTTTACGTCTGATGCGCGCCTCCGTCAGCGATAAGGTCCAGGTCAAGGCCGCCCAGGGCGTCCGCCGCCTGAAAGATGCCCTCGAAGTGATCGAGATTGGCGCGACCCGCTTCGGCGTCAGCCGCACCACCAGCCTGATGAAGGAGTACGACGAGACCTACGGGTAGTCCTCATTTTCCATTCCTTTTGAAAGGGTCCGGCTGCCGCTGTGGATGGGTGGCCGGACCTTGTTATTTAATAAGCTTTGAATATGAGTAAATTTCCGCTTTGTGGGAAGGGTCCTTGTTAACCACTCGGGGAGAAGGCAATGATAGCGGTACATGGCAGAAACGTAGAGCCTTTGTATGCAACGTTCTAATTTCAGTATCTATTACACTGAAGGCCATGTGCCAAGGCGAAGCCGCGTACGTGACGGCTTCTGTCGCTTTGGGAAATCGACCTATGAATTAGTAGGTATATAGTCCACCCTATTTTCTGTCATGTGCGCTTCGCGGCACATGACCTACGCCTATATATCCATTTGAGGGTTAAAAACATAGAAAGGTTGCAGGCAACGTCTCTATGAAAACCTCAATATAATTATTGGTGATCACTCATCCCCCCACCTTCATCCCCCTACTTCCGAGCGCTCCAGGCCGCCATGCCCACGATCCCGGCATCGGTGCCTAGTTTAGCTTCCACGATATCTACGGCATCTGCGGGCATCAGGAACACGCGCTCCGCCACCTCCTGCCGGACAGGGTCCAGCAGCAGGTTACCGGCCTTGGCCACGCCGCCGCCGATCACCACCCGCTGCACGCCCACGGACGTGAGGATATTGGCAACGCCGATCCCGAGGTATTTCCCGACTCGCTTCCAGACTTCCAGCGCCCATTCATCGCCCATCTCAGCCGCCTTCGCGACCACCTCGGCCGTTAGCTGGTTGAGGTCATGGTCGATCAGATCCACAATTTTGGTATCCCAACCCTGGCGCACGCCGCGAGCCGCCTCAGCCGCGATCGCCGGACCGGAGCAGAAGACCTCCACGCAGCCATAATTCCCACAGCCGCATTTCGGCCCGTTCGGGTCCACTGTCTGGTGCCCCAGTTCACCGGCGGTCCCGCCGATTCCCAGCACCAGTTCATCATTCACCACCAGCCCCCCGCCGACACCTGTGCCCAGGGCGAAGCAGGCCATTGATTTCACACCCTTGCCCGCACCAAATGCCCATTCACCATAGGTGATTGCGCGCACATCGTTCAACATGGCGATCTTCTTCCCGAGGTAAGATTCCATCCGCTCGCCTACCGGGATGCCGCGCCACTCACCATAGAGATTCGGCAGAAATTCAGTAGTATTGGTTTCGAGATCAATCACGCCCGGCGCACTGATCCCCAGTCCACCGATCTTGTCCATGCTCATCCCAGATTTAGCGATCAGATCCGTGATCAGATTCGCAATTCGTTCCATCACGGCCTCAGCGCCTTGCCGGGCCAATGTCGGGACGGAATCAGAGATCAGGACTTTCCCATCCTTTACATTCACCAGGCCGGCCTTGATATTCGTGCCGCCCAGGTCGCATCCTGCAAATATCTTCATCTTAGAGACTCCAAAACATTTAATGATTCAATAATAATATATCCAATAATACCTTCCATCCCTCCAAATAGAGGGATGGATTTTTTCGTTACTTTATTTGATTAATGAAGATAAGGTTTCAAAACGTCACGGGAGATCTCAAAACCGCGCTTGACCAGTTCTTCGGTGCCTTCAAACTTGCGGTCTTCATGTTCGATTGAGAGAACGTAGTCATAGCCCCAGCGATAGAGGGCGCTGATGAAGCCGGGCCAATCTACCTCACCCAGACCCGGCAGGCGGGGGATCTGCCAGCCCATACCAAGGGAGAGAATCCCATTCTCATACAGGCCTTCGCGGTCAATCTCGAGGTCCTTGGCATGCACATGAAAGATGCGATCTGCAAATTCTCGCACTACCCGCTTGTAATCGATCATCAGCCAGATCATGTGCGAGGGGTCCAGGTTCAGACCGAAATTCTCATCGGGGATGATCTCGAACATCTTGCGCCAGATCGCCGGCGATGAAGCCAGGTTATTGCCACCCGGCCACTCATCGTTGGAGAAGATCATCGGGCAGTTCTCAATCGCAACCTTTACGCCCCGTTCTTTGGCATATTGGATAATCGGCGGCCAAATCCTGGCAAAGGCTTCAATGTTGGCCTCAACGGTCTTATCCTTGTCGCGACCAATGAAAGTACCGACAATCGGCTCATCCATCACCAGCGCAGCGGCATCAATCACCTTCTTCAGGTGGCTGATCACAACCTCGCGGTGCTCCGGATCAGGGTACAAGGGGTTGGGATAATAACCCAGCGAGGAGATTTCCAGCCCATTGGCTTTCATGATCGCCCGGGCTTCATCAGCCCCCTTCTTATCCAGACCGGTCACATCCAGGGTGGTCACACCGGCATAGCGTCGGGTGGCCTTGCCGACTGGCCAGCAGGCCAGTTCCAGCATTTCAAATCCATTGGGCGCAGCCCATTCGGCCACTTCCTTTAAACTCTTGCCGGGGAAAGCAGCAGTCATCAAACCGAGTTTCATTTTCATTCCTCCAGTTGGTTATTGTCCGATTTAATATTTAACATCCACCCAGCCGCCTTCGCGGGCGCTCTTGAGGATCGCCTCGTCCACCAGAATGGTGTTATGGCCATCGCGAAAGGTCGGGAAGTCGGGTTTGGCACTATAGTCACCGGCAGCAATATAGCGGTAAACCGCCATCTGCAGGTGTTTGAAGGTGTCCGGGAAGCCCTCGGTGTGCCCGCCGGGATAGGAAGCCGTCCAGCGAACATCTTCGCTCATCAGGGAAGGGTCCTTGATTAGCATCTGATTGGGCTCCGGCCGGTGGCCGATCATCATTTCGTTGGGAACTTCCGAATTCCAAACGATAGAGGATTCAGAGCCGTCAATTTCGAAAAAGAGCCGGTTCTTGCGGCCGCTGGAAACCTGCGAGACGGTCATCACGCCCCGTGCGCCGTTGTCAAACCTGAGCAATACGGATGCGTAATCCTCAGTGCGGATTTCCTTCTCTTCATATTCCATATCCACTTCGATCTTGCCGCCGAAGGTGTCGATCTTTTTGGTGGGTTTACGCCGGATGGGCAGGAAGGTTTCAAAATCCGCAAACACGGAAGTGATCCTGGAGCCCGTGATAAAGGTCACCAGGTCCATCCAGTGCGAACCGATGTCCGCCACTGCCCGCAGGTCTCCACCCAGTTCAGGTTCGAGCCGCCAGTTCCAGTCTGTGTCATAAAGCAGCCAGTCCTGCAAATAGGAACCCTGAATAATGTAGAGCTTGTCACCCAGTTCACCTGCCGCGATCCGCGCTTTGGCTTCCTGGACCAGGGGATAGAAGCGGATATTGAAATTGACCGCGTTCACCAGGCCTTTTTCCTCCGCCAGTCGAACCAGTTCGGCCGATTCCTCAGCCGTCATCGCCAGAGGCTTCTCGCAGATCACATGCTTGCCGGCTTCCAGCGCGGCCTTGGCATGCTTGAAATGCAGGAAGTTCGGGGAGGCAATATGCACCACATCAATTTCCGGGTCGTTGACCAGATCATTGAAGTCGCCATAGGCCTTGGGAACCAGCAAGCGTTCTGCGGCTGCTTCGGCCAGTTCCTGATTGGCCTCGCCAATCGCCAGGACTTCAAAGCCCTGCCGCCGGATACCTTCCATGTGCGCGGGGCCAATGAACCCGACACCCACCACACCTACTTTGAATTTCTTTGCCATTAAGAGACTCCTTTCTTAAAATTGTTCAATTCCTCAGTTGTAACAATCTCACAGCAGCGGCAAGGACGGATAATTTCCAGTTGGCCCCTGCTGGAACGGTTTATAATCATGATGCTGGCCCACCGGCATATCTCCCGGTGACCACAACACCATTCGGGTGTATTATACAGGCAATCACCCCAATAGGTATCATAAGTGAACAGATACTAACGCAATATCACATTAATGGACATCGCAGGAGGATTCTATGGACCCTAAAACACGTATCCGGACCGCACTCAGCCACCAGCAGCCCGACCGGGTCCCGCTGGCGCTCTGGGGCGGACCTTACGGCCTGGTGGATCCCCTCTATTTCGATCTGGTGAAACTGCTGGATCTGGGCGAACCGAAGCCGCCCATCCGGGAAGGCCACACCGTCAACCATATGGATGACCGGCTGCTGGACGCACTCGGTACGGATACGCGCCTGATCTGGCCCGGCGCATCCCCAACCAGTCCCACCCACCCTTCCCCGGAGGGCGACCTGATCTATGACGACTTTGGCCAGCCCTGGAAGCGCACCACCCCTTACTATTCCGCCACCGATGGCTTGCTCAAGAACGCTCAATCCATCGCGGAGATTGATGACCTGGTGGACTGGCCGGACGTGAACAATCCGCGCTGGACGGCTGGTGTGTCCGAACGTGCCGCCAGCCTGAAAGACAGCGATTATTATGTGATCGGCCGGATGGTCGTCTCGCATGGCCCTTTCCAGATGGCCTGCGACCTGCGCAGCATGGAGAACTTCATGATGGATATGATGATGGAACCGGAATTTGCCGGCGCGCTGCTGGATCGGGCGACTGACATCATCATCGGACTGACTCGCAACTATCTGGAAGCAGCCGGCCCAACCATGGATATGATCGAGCTGCCTGGAGATGATTATGCCGCCAACGATAACTTGATCTTCTCTCCCCGGCTTTTCCGCCAGATGATCCGCCCCCGGCTGGAGCGTATCATTGCTGCCGTGCGGGAGATCCGGCCGGATATCCCCATCATGCTCCACTCGGATGGCGCAATTGGCAAACTGGTGCCGGATTTCATTGATATGGGCATTGACGTGGTGCACCCCCTCGAACCGGTCAGCGGGATGGACCCGGCCCAGGTCAAACGAGATTATGGCGACCGGATCAGCTTCCTCGGCGGGGTAGATATCTCCCATGCCATGCCGGGCACGCTGGACAATGTCCGCGCCGACGTGGACCGCTGTCTGCGGGACCTTGCCCCCGGCGGCGGATATATCCTGGCACCCTGCAATCACCTGCAGGCGGATGTTCCCGCTGAGAACGTGGTGGAACTCTGCCGTTACGCACGGGAAAGCGGCGCAGATTAACCTATAGAAAGACCGCTGCTAATTTTCGCAGCGGCCAGACTGGCTCTCCTTCCGAAAAGCCAAAGACCCCTGTCAGTGCAGGGGGTCATGCAAGGAGTCAGCCGTTATTCAAAGATTCCGACTCTTTCGGTCAGATAATATTCAATTGGATCATCAGGTACCGGATGGTTACCAAGACAACAAAGACGATACCCATTCCGGCAACGAGCGCGCCAATGGATGGGAAACCTTTCCGGTCTTCAATGATTCCGGCAATCGGAAGGCCAATCAGGCCGCAAACCAGGGCGATGATGCCCCAACTTGTGAAGTTAAACATAGCGACCCCTTTCCATAAATTTGGAAGATAAATTCGGCGTTTTAGAAAGGACAATTTACGCACAGATTAATTTTTGATTAATTCTATTATAGCATACGCCAAGATTTAATTAAGCCCCCAAAGTATAACAATTTAATTACTTTTAATATTGAATTGAAAATTTGATTTACCCCATTAAAAAAACTGTTAAAAACATAACCTGCCTAGTACAGATGCACACATTTTCTGATTTTCTCTTACAAGTATGCCTTATCCAACCTTCTCCCCCGCGCGCAATATTGCACCGACCAGCACAATCTCATCCCCCAGCTCACAAGGGCTGATCTCGTAGTTCCCCACATTAGAGACAAACTCAAATTCGTGCACGACCTCGCGGATCGGCCCGAGCAGCACCTCGCCCAGCTTGGCCACCCCGCCGCCGATCGCGATTCGCTCCACCCCCGTCAGGCAGAGCACATTGGATAGCGCCAGCCCGAAGCTGCGGGCGATGCTGCCGATTTCGGCCTTGGCAAAGCAGTCTCCTGCCCGGGCAGCCTCGCCCAGGTCCCGTGCGGTGACGGTGGATAAATCTGTTTTGAATTTCGCATAAAGGCTCGATTCCTCAGGAATAGTACCGGGGGTCCGCAAGCGGCTCTCAATCGCCCAGCCGGAGCAGAGGTTTTCCACCTTCTGGACCGCGCCGGGGGTCTTCAAAGTCCAATCAGCGACATAAGTCTGACCCATCTCGCCCGCGCCAAAGCCCTGCCCGTCAAAGAGTTCGCCATTGAACACGAAGCCGCCCCCCACCCCGCTGCCAATGTTGGTATAGAAGAAATGCTGGCAGCCGCGGCCAAACCCACGTTTATATTCGCCCCAGGCAGCCGCATTCGAATCGTTCTCAACCGTCGCGGGCAGCCCAAAGGTCTCCTCAAGCCAGTCCCGAATGGGGAAGTCCTGCCAGCCTTTGATCTGGATGGAGCGCATCACCCGGCCGGCATTGGTATCCAGCGGTCCGCCAAAGCCACAGCCAATCGCGACCACCTGGTCTAACGCTGGTCCTTGCTCGCGAATAAAGGCGGGGATCTCCCGTTTCATCCAGTCGCGGATCCCTTCACTCCCCTGGTCCTTGTCCACCCGTCCCTGATGAGTCACCAGAATCTCTCCGGAGGGTGTCCCCAGCGCAAGCTGCAATTTGGTACCGCCAATTTCAATGCCCAGGATGAGATCTGCCATCTTCCACTCCATTCGCCACGTTGATCACGAAATGTACGCCTTTATCCTCCTAATTATAGCAAATTTTAACCTATATCCGCATCTTTGCCTCGTAAATTCGCCATTTTACCCCTTGACAGGGTGGAAAAGAATCTCTATTATTGTATTTGTACGTACATTTCTCAGAAAAATCCCCTCACCAACCGGGAGCAATCTCTTTGGATACCCCCCTGAACCAGACAACTGACCTCGACATCCGTCCCGTCGATGAAAACAGCCCAATTCCTCTGTACCAGCAGGTCCGAATTGACCTTTTGAACATGCTGCAATCCGAACGGCTCATACCCGGCCAAATGCTGCCGACCGAGAAGGAACTGGCTGAGGCCTATAACGTCAGCCGGCAGACCATCCGCCAGGCAATCGGCGATCTGGCCGCGTCCAACCTTTTAGAACGCACCCCCGGCCGCGGCACCACTGTACTTTCCGGCCGAAACCGGCTTAAGTTCTTTTTGGATAAATCCTTCGCCCAACAGATCGTTGAGATGGGGCTGGAGCCGCACTCTGAAGTGCTGCGCCAAAAAGAAACTGTGATTGACAACGCCTCCCCGCAGACCCTGCGGCATAAACGCGGCAGTTCCGCGCTGGAGTTGATCCGCCTCCGATTCGGCAATGAAACCCCCATCGGCCTGCAATACACCACCATCATCACCGATCTCTGTCCTGATCTTGGAGGGCATGATTTTAAGGAAGCCTCACTTTATAACCTGATCCTGACCAAATACAAACTCCCCATCGCCCGAATTGACCAGACCATCGGCGCTGTGATTGCCGATGAATGGCATAAGAATCTCCTGAAAGTCTCACGAGAAATCCCGCTCCTGCTGGTCAACACTACCGCCTACCTTGAAAATGGTGAGCCGATCGAGGCATCTACCAGCTATTATCGGGCTGATAAATATGAATTCAGCATCAGCCAGAACTATTGGTGAAAGGCGAACAACCATGAAACTTGGTGTCTATTCCGTTCTCCTGGCGGATTTGAGCTTTGAAGATGCTCTGAAATATCTAACGGAACGGGGGATTCACACCGTTGAAATCGGCTGCGGGGGCTATTCCGGCACGGCCCATGCCGACCCGGATGTCCTGCTGGCCGATGACAAGGCGCTGCGCGAATTTAAATCGCTGCTGGAAAAATATCAAGTAGGCATCAGCGCACTAAATTGCTCAGGCAACCCGGTGGACCCGCAACGTGTTAAAGCGCAGGCCTTCCATGAAGCCTGGGAGAAAGGCGTCCTGCTGGCCGAAGCTCTGGACGTGGAGACGGTGATCACTTTCTCCGGCTGCCCGGGCGGGTCACCGGATGCGCGTTTCCCCAACTGGGTGACCTGTTTTTGGCCGCCCGAAGTCTGGCATACCATCCTCGACTATCAATGGAACGAAGTCCTGATCCCCTACTGGCTGAAAACCCTGCCCTTTGCCGAATCCCGCGGGATCCGGGTGGCGCTGGAGCCGATCGCCGGTTTCTGCGTCTATAACCCCGAAACCTTCTGGCGTTTACATGACGCTGTGGGCAGCGACTATCTGGGTGTGAACCTCGACCTCAGCCACCTCTTCTGGCAGGGCGCAGACCCCGAAGCCGTGATCCGGGCCTTCAACAAGGCAATCTTCCATTTCCATGCCAAAGATACCCGCATTGACACCGCCAACACCGCCCGCAACGGCGTTCTGGACCCCAAACACTTCAAATATGGCCTGACGCGGGCCTGGAACCACCACACGGTGGGTTATGGCCACGACGCGCTCACCTGGAAGGACATCATCCGCAATCTGCGGTTGGTGGGCTATGATGGCACGATCAGCATTGAACATGAAGACCCCCTCGCCTCCCGTGATGAAGGTCTGCAGCATGCCATTGATTTCCTGCGCCCCATCGTCCTGACTGAGGACCCGCCTGAGTTGTGGTGGATAAGTGATTAATTTTCTACTAGCAATAGATCAGGAGTGAATATGACCCTCAAGATTGGTATCATCGGCGCTGGAACAGTGGTTCGAGTGCGGCATTTACCTGAAACCGCAAGCTATCCCGGCGCAGAGGTTGGCGCGATCTGTGATGTGGTTGAATCCCGGGCCAGGGAAATGGCCGAAAAATACCACTGTAAAGCCTACACCGACTACCATGATCTCGTCAACGACCCCGAACTGGATGCCGTGATCGTCGCGGCGACCAATACCACCCATGCGGAAATGACGATCGCGGCCCTCAAGGCTGGCAAGCACGTGATGTGCGAAAAGCCCATGGCGACCAATCTGGAAGATGCGCGCGCGATGATCGCAGCCGCCCATGAAGCCGGTAAACAGCTAATGATTGCCCACAACCAGCGCCTGGAACCTGCCAATGTCAAAGCCCGGGAGATCCTCCAGTCCGGCCGGCTGGGTAAGGTGTTGACATTCACCTCCACCTTCGGCCACCCCGGTTCGGAAGATTGGGCCATTGACGGGGCAAAGACCTGGTTCTATAAGAAGTCGATCACCGGGTTGGGCGTTCTGGGCGACCTGGCGATCCATAAGCTGGACCTCGTCCGCTGGCTGCTCGACGATAACTACACCGAGGCGATTGGCTTCATGGATACACTCAGCAAAACCTACCCCAACGGCGAGTTGATTGATGTGGAAGATAATGCCCTCTGCCTGCTGCGAACCGAGAAAGGCGCAATGGGTACCATGATCGCCTCATGGTCCTATCAAAAGGAGGACAACAGCACAATGATCTACTGCCAAAAAGGCGTGATCGAGATCTACCGCAATCCGGAATTTCCACTGGTGGTTGATCGCAACTGGCAGGAAGCCGAATATTACAAACTGGGCAAGAAATCCACCAATGTGGAGCAGGTCAAATCCGGCATTGTGGACGCCTTTGTTGAAGCCATTGTTCAAGACAAACCCGTTCCGATTCCCGGCGAGGAAGGGTATAAAGCATTGGCCGCTGTCATAGCCTGCCAGCAGGCTTCGGAATCCGGCTGCGTCAAAAAAGTTAATCCAGGAGTTTGAATTATCGTGAATATCGTTCAGGAAATCATGAAAATGGTCGATCACTCCCTGCTTGGGCCGGGTCTGACCGACGAACAATTAAAAGAAGGCTGCGCGGTGGCGGCAAAATATCACACTGCATCAGTCTGCGTCAAGCCCTACCATGTCCGCCAGGCTGCGGAATATCTTAAAGAGACCGATGTGGCCGTTGGCGCGGTGATCGGGTTCCCCCATGGCAATTCCACTACGGCCATTAAGGTAGCAGAGGCCAAACAGGTACTTGCGGATGGCGCAGTGGAAGTGGATATGGTCGTCAATATCGGCAAGGTACTCAGCGAAGATTGGGCTTATGTTACCCAGGAGATCAAGACCCTGGCTGACCTCGCCCACCTGAATGGCGCTATCCTAAAGGTGATCTTTGAGAATGACCTCCTCCCGGAGGACCGATTCAAGATCAGGCTTTGCGAGATCTGCAACGAGGTTGGAGCAGATTTTGTCAAGACCTCCACCGGTTATAACTACGTCAAGGGGCCCGATGGGAAATACAGCTACCAGGGCGCCACGCTGCATGACCTGCAGCTGATGCGCGATCACGCGGCACCCGAAGTGCAGGTGAAAGCAGCGGGCAAATCCGGCACGCTGGAGACCGTTCTGAAAATCCGGGAGATCGGCGTTACCCGAACCGGAACAGCGCAAACAGCCCAATTATTTGATGATGCGGTGACAAAATTCGGAAACTGACTGGACTTTACCGGAAGGAACCATTCAAGGTATACTGGTTTAACAAAACACCGTTTATCAAATATTAACATTAGTTAACATTGGAATCACTTGCTGGCTATAATATGTTCTGGCAATTGACGAAGGAACAATAAATTTTAAATACACCTAAGGAGGTGAAAAGCTGACCTTAAAATATAGATTAACCTTTCAACAACTTAACCCTATTTACCAAAACTAAGGAGAAAAGAAATGAAGAAATTTCAGAAGCTATTTGCCCTTCTCGCTGTCGTTGTGATGGTTGCTGGCCTGATGGCCGCCTGCCAAACACAAGCAGAAGAGACTGGCGCCCCCTTCACCATCGGTATTTCCAACCCCTTCATCACCAGCGAATATCGTACTCAGATGATTAGTGAGCTGATCGAGACCAACGCTGAATATATGGAACAGGGTCTTACCGAAGAACTGGTGATCGAAAGCTTCAATACTGACGTTGCTGGTCAGATCGAACAGATTGAAAACCTGATGAACCAGGGCGTGGACGCCATTCTGGTGAACCCGGGTGATGCTGTTGCTCTGAACACAATTCTCGAAGAGGCTGTCGAGGCTGGTATTCTGGTTATGTCGATTGACCAGGAAATTGAGGCCGAAGGCGTGATCAACGTTGGTCATGACCAATATGAATGGGCTCAGATTAGCGCTGATTGGTTTGCCGAGAAACTGCAGGAAGGCGATGTAGTCCTCATTGAAGGCTTCATCGGCCATCCCGCCAATGACCTCCGCATGTCCGCTGTTCACGATGCCTTCGAAGCCTATCCTGGCATCAACGTTCTGGCCAGCGAATCTGGTTCCTGGGACGAGGCCACCGGCCAACAGGTTATGTCCAACTTCCTGGCAGCTTACCCGAATCTGAACGGCTACTGGACTCAGGATGGTATGGCAATCGGCGCCCTCGAGGCCGTGATTGCTGCGAACCCGGATCCGATGCCCGTGGGTGTTGGTGAAGCTCGTGTGAAATTCCTCAAGCTCTGGAAAGAAATGCTTGACGTCAACCCAGATTTCGAGACCATCGCTGTGGCGAATGCCCCTGGCGTGAACTCCACCGCTCTGCGGATCGCTGTTGAACTGCTCCAGGGCCGCACACTGGACGAGAGCAAACTGGGTGGTCAATTTGGTCACCAGATTGTTATCCCGATCCCCGTGGTTGTGACTCCCGATAACTTCGACGAGATGTACAACACCTACGTTGTTGAAGGTGGATTACCGGATTCATACCTGATGTCAGGTATCATGACCGAAGCCGAAATTCAACAATTCTTTGCTGACTAGTAACAACCTAGCTTAAATATTGGAGGTTCTCCAGGCTTCGGAGAACCTCCAATTCAAGAAAAAGGTAAGAAACTCCCATTTGATAGCCTGCAAGGGCTATGTTTATAATAAAGTGAATTTCATGAAATCCATTGTCCTTTATACCGAGAAAATAGAAAAAAGGTTTGGCGGCGTTATCGCCTTACGAGAAGGCACGATTGAGGTCCGCTCAGGTGAAGTGCTGGCACTTGTGGGTTCCAACGGGAGTGGGAAAAGTACCCTGACCAAGGTCACCACCGGGGTTCTTTCTTCTGATGGTGGAACGATTTTCTACCATGATGAACCTGTAACCTACACCAATCCCATGGCAGCCCAAAGGGCGGGCATCATGGCAGTTTATCAGGAACTCAGCCTTATCCCCTCTTTGACCGTTGCCCAAAATATCTGGCTGGCCAATGAACCCAAGACCAAATTTGGGTCCATCGACGAGAAAACCATGAACGAAAAGACTGCGAAATTATTGACCCTGTTTACGGGCACTTTCCAGTCCAGCTTTCATCCGGAAGCCTATGTTCGGGACCTCCCGCCTGATGAACGCCAAATCGTTGAAATTCTGAAAGCTTATAGCCGTAAACCCGATGTCCTGATATTGGACGAAGCCACTGCCAGCCTGGACAGCAAGCAGGTTAGCTGTCTATTTGACCTTGTCCAGCTGCTTAAAAGCGAGAATAAAGGTCTGGTCTTCGTCTCCCACAGGATGGATGAGATCTTCAGGATCGCAGATCGAGCCGTCATCCTGCGCAATGGCAAGACGGTCGGAGAGGTAGTGCTCTCCGAATCCAATGAGGATGAAGTCGTCAATATGATGGTCGGCAGCACTGTTAGCCTGACCCGTGCCTTATCCAGCGGAATTGATTTTACGGATAAAGAATCGGTACTGACAGTTGAAAATGTTGCAAATGAGCGCCTCTCAGGTGTGAGTTTTGACATCAAGCAGGGTGAGCTGGTCGGTATTGGAGGGTTGCGCGGTCAGGGACAAAGCACTCTACTGCATACGCTCTTTGGCAATAACCGCTACACCGGCAAGATCACGCTTTTTGATGAAACATTGACCTTTGACCATCCTAAAGATGCTATGGATCACGGGGTTGCCCTGATACCGGGTGACCGAGCAACCGAGGGTTTATTGCTATTACGTTCCATCTTTGAAAACCTGCACCTTCCTAACTGGGCGAAATACAGCCGGCCATTTTTAAAGGTCAAAAGCGCTTATTCCGATGCTGAAGGCGTTAGCCAGCAACTCAATTTGGTCATGGAATCGCTCGATTCACCGGTCAGCAGTCTTTCTGGTGGTAACGCACAGAAAGTCGTGATCGGCAAATGGCTGCTTCGCAATCCCCAACTCCTACTCCTGGATGACCCCACCAAGGGTGTGGACGTGGGTACAAAGTCAGAGTTCTATAAACTGCTGGGAAAACTGCAGCAAAGTGGCACGACAATCCTGTTTCACAGCTCAGATGAACAGGAACTTCTGGACCTTTGTGAGCGCGTACTTGTCATGCAGGATGGCAAGGTTAAAGCAGACCTCTCCGGTGATCAATTAACCGAGTCGAACCTCGTTTTCCACAGCATGGGCGCGACCAATAACAACAACCATTATGAGGAAAGTACGCATGCCTGAACGAAATAAATCCAAAATCGCTCAATGGTGGCGGAATCTCAATGTCAGGCATTCCCTCGGGCTGTCCCTGATCTTACTCGTCCTGACCACCGTTCTCTATTTCATTCTCCAGCCTAATATTGCCCGCAGCGGTACGATCACCAGACTGCTGACCAGCAACTTCCGCACATGGCTCCCCGTGATCCTAGTGACCATCGGCCAGGCAATCGTGATCCTTGGCGGCGGGTTGGATCTCTCCAACGGGTCAATTGTGTCTGTTGGCAACGTGATCCTGGCGCTGACTGTAACGACAACGGACGAACCGGGCAAGAATATGTTGATGGTGCTGGTTGTGATTGCATTTGGTTTGGTGGCGGGTCTGTTGAACGGCTTCTTCACCGCTTATCTTGGATTACAGCCCGTAATCATCACCTTTGCCTCCAGTTTCGTCTACAGCGGTCTGGCACTACTACTGCTCCCCTCCCCTGGTGGCGATATCCCCCGGGAATATACCAGTGTCTACCGCAGCACCCAGGTTCTGGGGATCCCATTGGCACTGATTGTCATTGTCCTGGCCATCCTGATCTGGTCATTCTTCCGCCAGCGTAAATATGGCCGTTTCCTGTTCGCCGTGGGCGGCAATGATAAAGCAGCCTATACCACTGGCGTCCCTGTCACCTGGATGAAAATTTCTACCTATGTGATCTCCGGCTTATTGGCTTCTCTGGCCGCGATCAGCTATACCCTGCTAACAGGCTCTGGCCTCAGCAGCAGCGGTAATGATATGACCCTTGCCTCAATAACCGGGTCCGTTCTGGGCGGAATTTCTATGAGTGGCGGTGCAGGCTCCGTCATAGGGGCCGTCTTTGGCGGCATTATCCTTGGCAATATCCGTAATATCATCTCAACCCTCAAGTTGGATTCCTGGTGGCGCACCCTGGTCAACGCACTCCTGATCGTTTTGGTGCTGGCTGGTCCGGGGCTGATCAACCTTATACGCGGGAAGAAGAAGTAAGCATGAACGACACCAATACCCAAACCAAAAAGAAATTCAGAGTTTCACCCCCGGCAACAGCCCTGCTGATTGCGATGGTTTTATTCCTGCTCAGTGGCTTCCTGCCAAACGGTTTCAATGATTGGGCTTCTGCCATTCGTCAGGGGATGAACATTCTACGTCTGGCGTCCTTCATTGCCATCATCGGCGCTGGCCAGACCCTGGTTATCATCAGCGGCAGCGAAGGTATTGACCTCTCTGCTGGCTCCCTGGTGAGCGTCGGCGCACTGATTACCTATATCCTCATCAATGGGAATAACAATCTGATCCTCCCGGTGCTTATGCTCGTCATCATCACTGGTGGCATAGTGGGCCTGTTGAATGGCCTGGGTATCATGTATTTGAAGATATCCCCCTTTGTGATGACCCTGAGCATGGCTGGTGTGGTGCAGGGCGCAGTAATCCTGCTGACCAAGGGCTATTATGATGGCAAGGTCGCCGACATCATGACCCAGATTATCGCCCGGGACCTTCTCCCCGATATACCCGGGATGATCTTTGTCTGGATCATCATCGGCGCATTGATGACATTCCTTCTGGAACGGACCAAGTATGGCAAACAACTTTTCGCCATCGGTGTGAACCGGATGACCGCCCGGTTGTCCGGTGTCCGCGTCACCCGAATGGTCGTTCTGACATATGTCATCGCCGGAGCGTTAGCCGCCTTTGCCGGGTTCCTGTTGGTAGGTTATACCCAAAACGCAGGCCCTAACCTCGGCAATCAGTACCTTTTCCCCTCGATCATCGCTGTGGCCATAGGTGGCACACAAATGTCCGGCGGCAAGGGGTCCTATTTCGGTACTATTGCTGGTGCAATTGTGATCCAATTGATCACCAGCTTGCTCACAACCATGCAGCTCCCTCAGGCACTTCAACAGATCATCTTCGGTTCGATGCTGTTAGGCATCCTGGTCGTTTATGGTCGGGACAAGAGCCTGCGGGCCTGAAATCCACTGCCTATCTAAGAAGGGAAAAAAGGAGAAAATATGCATAAAATTACTATGATTGGTGCCGGTTTCATCGGGGCTTTCTACACAAATACTATCCAGCGCAGCCGCTCGAAAGATGTGGTCACGGTAGTGTATAACCGCACCGCTGAAACCGCTGAAAAATTTGCCGAAACTTATAATATCCCTCGCTGGACCAGCGATATGGATGAAGCGATCAATGATCCTGAAACTGACCTGGTTGTGGTGGCCCTCCCCAACTTCCTGCATAAGGAAGCTATCCTCAAAGCCGCCAAAGCGGGAAAAGGTGTGGTATGCACCAAGCCGCTGGGTCGCAACAGCGAGGAAGCCAAGGAAATCCTCGAAGCTGTTGAAAAAGCCGGGGTCTTCAATGGCTATCTGGAAGACCTGGTCTACAATCCCAAGACTCTTAAAGCACTGGATTACGTCCACAACGGCGCTCTGGGCCGAATCCTTTGGGCCCGGTCCCGTGAGACCCATCCCGGACCGCACTCCCCCCATTTCTTCGATAAGGAAAAGGCCGGCGGTGGCGCTTTGATCGATATGGGCTGCCATTGTGCCGAAATCTGCCGATCCTTCATTGGCAAGGATGTCCGACCGGTGGAAGCGCTGGCCCATATTGATACACTGGTCCACCCCATCGCAGCTGAAGATTTTGCCATCGGCCTGGTGCGCTTTGAAAACGGCGCAGTGGCTCAGATTGAAGCCTCCTGGACTTTCCGGGGCGGCATGGACTTGCGCGATGAAATCTCCGGCACCGAAGGCACGATCTGGTTGAACCACTGGCTGCGGACCGGCTTCGAGGTCTTCACGGCCGGCGGCGCCGAGGGTTATGTGGCTGAAAAATCGGAGTCCGAGAAGGGTTGGCTCTTCCCGGTTGGCAACGAAGAAGACTCCCTCGGTTACATCGAAATGTTCAACGATATGTTTGATTCGTTGGAAAAGAACGAAGAACCCACCGAAACCTTCTATGATGGCTACATCGTCAACTGCATCCTAGACGCACTCTACAAATCCGGCGAAACCGGAAAATGGGAACCTGTCCAGATTGCTGACTGGCGTGGCGGTCACTATGAAAAGGTTAAGACCACCAAGGATTATGACGAAAAACATATCCTGATCAAGGACGAAATCATGCCAGATGGCACTCATAAATACATCCTTCAGGATAAAGAAACCGGCCGGGTCTCCCAGGTCATCAAATAAACCAAACCGAAAATGGAGAGCCCAAAAAGCTCTCCATTTGAATTTAGAAACAAATTTCATTACAGAAAATCAAACAAGGCAAAATGAACAGCATGAATAATCCAAATATTGAAATTATCAACCCCGACATTATTCAGGGCAAAATCCAATTCGCCATCTTCGACTTTGATGGCACCATTTCGCTTATCCGGGAAGGATGGCAGCAGATCATGATCCCGATGATGGTCGAGGTCCTGTTGCAGACATCTAACCATGAAAGCCAGGCCGTCGTTGAGCAGGTCGTACGCACCTATGTTGCGAACACCACCGGTAAACAGACCATCTACCAGATGATCCGCCTGGTGGAAGAGATCGAAAAACGCGGCGGCACACCCCTGGAACCGCTTGAGTATAAGAACCGCTATCATGACCTCCTGATGGATCGCATCATCAATCGTTTGGAGGGCTTGCGCAATGGGACCCTGACCCCCACAGAAATGACCGTTACTGGCTCACTGGATGCGCTAAAAATGATCACGGAAGCCGGTATTACCTGTTTTCTGGCCTCTGGGACGGATGAGAAGTACGTTTTCGACGAAGTTGACCTCCTGGGCCTCACATCCTACTTCAAGGGCATCTACGGCGCTCAGGATGATTATTTGAATTTCTCCAAACGGATGGTTATCCAAAAAATCATCCGTGAGAATCACCTGAGCGGACCTGAAATGATCGCTTTTGGTGATGGTTATGTCGAAATTGAAGACACCAAAGCCGTCGGCGGGATCGCCATTGGCTTGGCAACCAACGAAGCCGCTCGTTCGGGTGTGGATGATTGGAAACGTGACCGACTGATTGCCTCCGGCGCAGATGTAATCCTCCCTGATTTCATACCGTTCCCCGATCTTTGGCATTATCTGATGATGGAGGAATAAGCCATGCCGTACCCTACCTTCAACCGCAGTCGATTACATCTCAAACCCTTGTCTGACCGGGAACATGATCTGACCCGGGAAGTGATTCTAGATCTGACCGATCCAATCCCTGAATATCAAAATCCCCGGTTGGAAATCCTCGCTGAGCGGATCGTGGCCGCAAAAAAGCGCGGTGCAACAGTGATGCTAATGATCGGTGCACATGTAATTCGCAGCGGGGTTAATCGCTTCCTAATTGATCTGATGGAACGTGGTTATATCTCCCTGATTGGCACCAATGGCGCTTGCACCATTCATGACATGGAATTCGCCATGATCGGTCAGACAACCGAATCCGTGGCGAAATATATTCAGGAAGGCCAATTTGGCCTCTGGAAGGAAACCGGTCGGGTCAACGATGCCGCTATCTATGCGAAAGAAAATGGCTATGGCTTGGGCGAATCGATCGGCAAAATGATCTTTGAAGGTCCCGTTGAATTCCCCTATCGAGACTCCAGCCTGTTTGCTGCCGGTTATCGCCTGGGCATTCCGATGACCGTGCACGTGTGCATCGGTCAGGACATCGTCCACGAGCACCCCAATTTCAACGGGGCGGCCGTCGGTGAGGCTTCTTACCGCGATTTCCTGACCCTGGCCCATTACGTTGAGAATCTGGAAGGTGGTGTGATGCTGAATGTTGGGACGGCGGTGATGGGGCCAGAGGTTTACCTCAAAGCCCTTTCAATGGCCCGCAATGTGGCGCATCAATCCGGCCGGGAGATCAAACACTTCACCACAGCCGTTTTCGATATGGTCGATTTGGGAGAAAACCCCCAATCGGAAGCACCAAAGTCCAATGCCATTTATTATTTCCGGCCCTACAAAACCGTTCTGGTACGCACGGTAGCGGATGGCGGTGAGAGTCATTATATCCGCGGTGACCACCGGGCCACCATCACCAACCTGCACAGGTTGATCCTGAAAGCCGAAAGGGAAGGAAAATGAACCATGGAGACCCAACGGTTTAAAGCGATTCTCTCCAAATTCTCCACCTGCAAAGTGGCCGTTCTAGGCGACTTTTTTCTCGACCTTTATATCCAACTGGACCGGTCATTATCGGAATTCTCCCTGGAAACTCACAAAGAGGCTTTCCAGGCTGTGGCTTGGCGCGGCCAGCCCGGTGCAGCCGGTGTGGTCACCAATAACCTGGTTTCTCTGGGGGCGCAGGCCGCAGCGATAGGCTATACGGGGCAGGACGGTAATGGTTTCACCCTCCGGCAGGCTCTGCATGATCGGCAGGTCGACCTGGAATACTTTATCGAAACCCCTGATCGTTTCACCCCCACCTACACCAAACCCATGATGCTGGAAGTGGATGAGGCCAACATCGAGTTGAACCGGATTGACCTGATCAACCGCTCCCCCAACCCTGACTCGCTGAACAAAGCCCTGGCCGAGAACGTTCTCAAGGCCATTGAAACTTATGATGGGATCCTGGTGGTTGAACAGGTTCAACAGGACGGCTTCGGGACTCTTTCACAAACAGTGCGCAAAGCCCTCACGATAGCTTCCGTCTCACACCCTGAGAAACCTGTGATGATCGATTCCCGTCCTTTTGCGGCTGCCTATGAAGGCGTATCTCTAAAAATGAACCTTTCAGAAGCTGTCAAAGCCCTGAAAGTTATTGACGGGAAAGCTCTCGAAGACTTGTCTGAAAAACCTCAAACAGCCCATACATGCGCCCAGGCATTATGGCATAAAAATGAGCGCCCGGTCTTCATCACCATGGGGGCGGATGGCATCTTCGGTATGGCAGGCGAAGAAACCTTCCATCGTCCAGGTGTGCAGGTCAAAGGCCCCATTGATATTGTCGGCGCGGGTGATTCCGTGCTGGCCGGGATCGGTCTGGCACTCTGTGCCGGCGCTACCCCCGAAGAAGCAGCGTATATCGGCAACCTGGTGGGTTCCATCACGATCCAGCAGATCGGCACGACCGGAATTGCCACCCAGGCTGATTTACTTAACCGTCATTACCAGTATCAAAAACAAATTGAACAGGATTAGAAATGTCAGAACACACCAAGACCATTCAAAATTACTTATCCACCCTCAAAGCCGTTATTGACAACTTTCCCATCGCTGATCTGGAAACCATATTAGCGGTCATTGAGAAAGCTCGCGAGAATGACAAAACCGTATTCACCTGTGGAAACGGGGGCAGCTGGGCCACAGCTTCCCATATGACCGCTGATTTCAGCAAAAATACCCGGATGCCAGGCCAGAAGCGTCTGAAAGTGATCGGGTTGGGTGACAACGTCCCTGGGCTGACAGCCTATGCCAACGACGAAGGCTATGACCGGGTCTTTGCGGAACCTCTCATCACCCTGATGAAACCGGACGATGTCCTGATCGCTATCAGCGGCAGCGGTAATTCCCCTAATGTTCTCCAGGCAGTCGAGACCGCCAATGAAATCGGTGCGACCACCCTTGGGCTGACAGGCTTTCATGGTGGCAAACTGGCCCAAGCCGTTGACCATTCCCTGGTGATTCCCTCAGATTCAATCGAAATGGTTGAGGATTTTCACATGATCATTGACCATATCCTGGTCATCTGCCTGCGCAGCTAACCCCATAAGTTAAACCATGATAAAATCCCCGGTATGTACCGGGGATTTTTATTTCCACACTCTCAGCGTATACTTATCACCTCAAAACTAATCAGAAAACCGCTATGAAAAAACAAACTTTTCCGTTCTATCCTTTCCTGTTTGCAGCCTTTCCAGTCCTGGCCCTCTTTGCCTATAACAAGTTTGAGACCCAATTCTCAAATATCCTCCGCCCGTTGCTGGTGACCCTTCTAATCGGCAGTCTGCTATATGGCCTCTTCTACTTGATATTCCACAAGAAAGTCAGCAAAGCTGCCCTTGTGACCGGTGTTTCACTCCTGCTCTTCTTTTCCTATGGGCATGTCTTTAACCTGATCCAATCTTCAGAACGGCTCCGTCCCATCCTGGGGCGGCATCCTTTTCTTGTCGCCATTTTCGGCTTGCTTTGGCTGGTAATTTTATTCCTGGCGATTCGCAACAAAATTGGGTCAGATTTCACCCATCTGCTCAATATATTCAGCATCATCCTGATCAGCCTCCCACTCATTCAAATGGGCCGTTTCTATCTCAGTGAGGCTATCAGCCAGAACCGCATCAAAGATAACCCTAGTGAAGTGACGGCTGGCGAGTCCGGGCTGACCTACCAACCGGATGTCTATTACATCATCTTAGACATGTTCGCCCGCCCTGACGCGCTTAATGCCACCTATGGTATTGACCTCACTGACTTCGTTGACAGCATGACCGAGATGGGCTTCTATTTCGCCGACGAGAGCGAGAGTAATTACGGAGAAACTTTCACTTCCATTTCAACAACCTTGAATATGGATTTGATTGAAGACTATATGGCAACCCATGAAATCACCTCCGGCAGTGCTGAAAGCGGCGATCTGCTCATCCATAACGAGGTCCGCCAGCTCTTCCAATCCATGGGCTACCAGACCATTGCCTTTTCCACCGGCTATCGCTGGAGCGAATGGGCAGATGCGGATATCTACTATCAAATCCGCTCAACCAATCCTCTGGGCGCGCTGACCCCCTTTGAAAATCTGCTCTTTGAGAGCACATTGATCTTCCCCTTCCGAGGATATTTCCTTGAATATCTCCCCACGCCAACAACGGAGGATTATGGTCAGGCTGGGGTTTACCACAGCCTGCATATTGAGACCCAATACAATATTCTTGAAACGCTGCCTGAGATCCCGCTCAATACGAACCCGACCTTCACCTTTGCCCATGTTCTGATCCCCCACGTGCCTTTTGTCTTTGGTGCTGATGGTAATTTACTTCAGGACCCGGGTTACTATACCGGCGATATGGCTGGGGCTGTTGATGATGCCTATTCAGAAGACGGTTACGCCAATCAGGTAAAATTTATCAGTCGTGAAATTGCTAAAATTTCTCAGGAAATCATTGATCAATCTGAAAACCCACCCATCATCATCATTCAAGGTGATCACGGCTGGCGGGGTGCTAACCGGCACCAAATTCTCAATCTGTACTACTTCCCGGGTGAAGACTATACGAATTTATATCCCGACATCTCACCAGTCAATTCTTTCCGGGTGGTTCTCGACCAGTTCTTTGGTTTTGATTTTCCTCTCCTGTCGGATGAGGTCATTACCCAGGAAATTTATACTTCTGATCAATAAACCCCTACCGGTTTTCGAGCAAACACAGGGTTGGTCTGGAATCAACTCTGTGTTTTTTTACAGCTCGCCAGTGGAAGACCAAATTTCCTTTTCAATCTTTGGTTGATTAACGCATCAAATCCAAGAGTCGCTGAATCAGCAGCGTTCGTATGTTAGGTGCCTCGCCAACCAACAGCAATTCCAAATCCCGCGCCTCATTTTGACCAGTCTCATCGTTATGGAAGCCCCAATCCCCTGCAGGATGTATACTGTTTTCCAGCAATCCCCTCAATACTTCCCCGGACAAATTGGCCAACCGCACAGCAGCATTATCGGGTGATGCAGCGTTTTGCATCGCTTTGTTTAAGGCCAGGTTGAGCGGCTGGTTTACCCGACTGTTTAGTGCACTATGAACCAGCCAGGCCTTAAACAACCTGGCTTTGGCAGGATCATTCAGGATTTCATGCCTGAAATTAGCAGATACAGGCTTGAGAGTCCTTTCCAAAGGCCAACCCTCCCCCTCCGGATGGATTGAAGACTTGAGCAGAACCGTAGAATCTGGTGGAGTATTGGTATTTTTAATAATTTTAATTGAATCTTTAATGCTCTCTAGAATCTTTAAATGGGTTTCAAGATCGGAAATAATGGCAATCACCGGCGTTGCATTTTTGGAATTAAATCCATTTTCCGGTGTTTCAAAAAGGGAAATTAAGCGGTCAACCGGTGTTTCAAATTTGGAAATTTCTGGATTATCCGGTGTTCCAAAATCGGAAATTAAACCCTCAGCAAGACAGGTCAACACCTCACAGGTCGCTTCGGTGACTGGCAGGCGGTAGATTCGGTCGAGCACGGCTTTGCCTTGAAGGCTGCTTTGAGCTGGATCCACCTGATCCAGAAGGTTGATGAGCTGTTCCAATTGGTTGCTGCGGATCAGTTCTGCCAGCCGGGCGTAAACCGAGGATATCAGCCGGGCATCTTCAGGCAGTATTGGGAGTTCCGACACTTTGATTTGCCACTGAGGGAGGCCATCCCCATCCCGGCGGGTCTGAACCCTCAGGAAGAAGTCCGTCAGCAGCTCGCGTTTATTTTTTCGCCATTCGGAATCGGTTGTACCCTTGATGGAGGCCGGACGCCCCCGCCCTTTAGCGTTGGTTTTTGGGAAATACTTGCCGAAAGAACGGTCACTCGTCCAGGCTGTCAGAGTCTCAGCACCACCCGGCAGCCAGAAGGTGTCCCGCTCAATCCCATTGTGTTTGAAGAGCAGCGGCTGGCACATCAGGTGGGCCACGACGATAGAAGCACCATATTCAGGCAACAGCCGGCGCAGCAGGTACCAGGGCGCGGCCACAAAGTCATCCCCCATCAGATGATCCCGCAGTTTGTCAATCAGAGTCAGATGGGAAGCCGAAAGCTCAAATCCACCAAACACGGTTTGAAGTACATCCAGGACCGAAGTTGGTTCGGGGCGGTCATCGGATTGCGGGGTGCGGTAGGGATAAGTCAGAACCTGGCGGCGATCCGTCCGCAGCATAGCCAGCAGGCAGTCATCCAGGTCCTGCCATTCGGGCAGATGATCCTGAAGGTAATGTTCCAGATCGGTGGCGTCGCCCGGTGTCAGCTTAAGCGGTTCGAGAAGGTACTGGTTGGGCAGCGAGATCTGCTGGCCCTGGTCGTTTTGATAGGCTCCCCTGTTCTCCACCCGAACCAGCCAGGCACTGCGGGGATCTTCATGCAGGAGACGGTAGATAGAGGTACGTGAGAAACTGCTCCATCGTTTAATCTCATTCATCCGAGCGGTCACGGTTCGCTGGTCGAACTCATTTTCATTTTGTGCGCCGGATTGGTGCAGGAAGTGAATCTGGCTGAGTGCGGCACGCAGGATAATCAGGTTGGGCGATGTGAAAGGTGTATAACGGAGCAGATAGGCGGGCAGGATGATCTTGCGGTTCTCCTGGAGGACCGCCTGGCGCAGGGTCTGCCCCAGTGAAATTTGAACCCAGTCTTCCAGGTTATCGGTTGCTTCAGGTGCTGAAGATGGAGCCGATTCCGCAATCTGGAGATTATGCTGCAGGTCATGTTGGCGGACCGAATCGCTGACTCTCACTGTGATTTGTAGGTTTTGGATGGCGAGAATATTTTCCGGAAGGGCCGCAGAAATCCATTGTGTCAGGGATTCGCGAGAATGGGGATTGCACAGCAGGATGAATGCCGGAGGAGAATCCTCCCCCGTCGAAAAACCATATCCCAACACGCGTTCCGAGAAGGTCGCAGCACTCTTCGGATCCACCACGGATATTCGGGCTTTTAGAATTTCGAAGACTTCATAATCCAGAAGGGTCAGTTCCAACACGTCCCCCTTCCAGAACTTGCCGCGGAGCATGCCTTCTCAATAGAAGGATATCTATACGAAATAGTCCCGAATCTTACCCCCAATAACGCCTGAGACTTGACAGCCGGGGTTTCATAATGTACAATTTGTTTGTGTGAAGTTAATAACACACCCATCTCCTACAACCACTAGTAAACGTAGGGAAATCCAGGGAAAGCCCGTTGCAGCGGGCTTTTCGCTTTAATCCAACAGGTTTCATTGGATCAACCCCTCGTCATACCCATTCCTTTCCGATAGTCATCCCACCCCACCCTATCGGTGCAAGACACCTGATATTTGGGTCGGGATGATTTGCCACGTGGCAAGAGTTTAGAAATTGAACTCGTGACTCATGCTCTCCTTCTTCGCGGACACCCATTTCTCAAAAGCGGCATTGGCATGGCGCATTACTGCCGGAATGGAAGGCTGTCCTTTTTCCGCAAATTCAATCCAGGCCGATTCACTGAAGAGCTCGTGGATCGGGTCCTGCATGCCGGCCATTTTACAGCGGCCGACCAGCAGGCGCACCAATTCCGGGACAGTTGCCCCGGTGAAGCGCTGATAATGCGCCAGGTGTTCCTGAAGTTTTCCGAGGTATTCAGCCGGTTCGATCAGGTCGCGTGCGAAGAGACCGATCCGGATCTTGTTGTCGTGGTCTTTGGACCACTCCAGAAAATCATAGAGGGCAGGCCCGATCAACTCAAAATCCGTGGGTTCGTTGTCGATCAACAGCAGCAACCCGCTTGACAAATGGTCAACATAGTTGTAAAAATTTACTAGACGCTGTGCATTCGACCGATGCCCCTCGACATTGAGCAGTTCGAGAAGGTCAATCAGGAATTGGCGGTTATTGAGCAGCAGGTTCCCGTCCATATAAACCCCTCGGTCCACACCGCGCTGAAAGCCGGGTGTGAAACTGTTGACCATTTGCCTGGCAACAGTGGTTTTGCCCCAGCCAGTTGGGACGGTGAAGACGATTAACCCGTTCTCAGCATTGCTCAACAGGAAATTGTTCATGATCCGAATCGCCTCGTTCTGTTCGTGGATCACAGGAACAAAGAAGCGATGGTCCGGATATGGCAGGAAAGGGTTGTCGTTGATACCGGCAGTCTTATTCAGGTCGGTGAAGGTCAGGGTACTGCTCATAACCCGAATCTAACATATCCCTCAGACTATGTCAATACGTCAAAATCGGCTATTAATTGGGGTTATTTCGCCGAAATCGGCATAAAATACTTGAGAAAATTAATAAATTATGCTAATATTGGGGTAACCTGAGTCTTTTTAAATGGAGAAAAAAATAATATGGCAATTATCTCGGTGTTGAACCATAAGGGGGGTGTTGGGAAAACGACGGTCAGCGTGAACCTCGCGGCTGGCCTTTCGATCCATGAAGAGCGCAAACACAAGGATCCCAAGCCCGTCCTCCTGATGGATTTGGATGACCAGCTCAATGCGACTATGATCGCCTGCGGCGGCCCACATGACAGCTCTTCCTATATGCCGCTGATCACGGTGGAGAACTCATTCCCGGAAGCACTGCTGGATGGGTTTGGTGACTATGACAACCTGATCGTTGAATCCAAGATCCCCCGTGATTCCGAGATGAAGGTCCATGTTTTCAAAACCAATCATGAGATGATGATTGAGCTGCCCTTCCTGCTGCATAATTTGCCACAAAGCGAAACGCAGCTTGCCCGGTTTCTGGAGCCGATCTCGGACTATTACAGTCACATCATCATCGATAACCCCCCTTCCCTGAACATCATCCCGGTGACCTCCTTGATCGCCAGCCAGTACACCCTGGTGCCGATTGAGCCTGATCCACTTTCGATTATTGGCCTCTCGTCCATTTTTGCTGCGATCAATCGGGTTAAGCGGGATTTCAACCCCGATCTCCAGGTCATTGGTGTGGTGCCTTCCCGCGTTCGTGTGGCTCGCAAACGCTACATGGAAGCCATTGAAGAGATCAACCAAGGCTATCCCAATCTAATTCTGCCGTATATCAAGGACCTGGTTGAAGTCGAAGATGCCAACATGTCCGGTTCGGATATTTTTTCCTATACCACGCCCCAATCACAACCTTATCGGCAGTTTCTGAAAGTTGTCCGGTCGGTGATCGAGCGGATTGATAACTGAAATTTGTGTAAAAGAGAAAGAAGTGAAACATGGCAAAGCGACCGACATTTTCTGGCGTAGACCTCACGAACGTCTTCACCCGGACGGATAGCGGAGAGGATAACGAAGCGCAAGCCCAGCCAAAACAAACTCAACGCGCCGCTTCAAAAATCCAGGTTAACCGCCAATCCACTTATTCCATTCAAATTTCAGCTGTCCGCCCAGACCGTTATCAGGCAAGGCATGTCCTGCCGCGACAACTGCGAGAGCCATTCTTCAACCGCGAATTGGATTGGAGCGAGACTGCCAATAAATGGCTGGAGATGGCTCGCAAAGATAATCTGGTTCGCAACGAGCTGGACGAACTAATGCAGTTGGGCCGCTCACTCGATCAGGATGGCCAGATCAAACCGATCACCGGCAGTTTCATCAAAGACGAAAACGGCCAGCAAATTTTCCTGATCTTAACCGGTGAGCGCCGTTTTTGGGCGACCGTAATCCGGGCAGTGATGTCCGGCGAAGAGGACGAACCTCAGGTCCTGGCGCTGGTGGATTCGGACCCTACGGTCCGTAAACAGATCCTTGAAAATATTACCCACAAACCTCTAACGGCTGTTGGAAAGGCACGGGCCATCGCCCGGATCATTCTTGAAGAAGCTGATATTTTTCCCGACCAGGATGAGGCAGAGGACATCTACTTCAAGAAAATGTTTGATGTTAAAACCACAGCGGAAACGGCTCAATTAATTGAAGAAACGCTGGGCATTAGTCAATATCAGTATTATCGTTTCCGGAAATTGTTGGAGTTGCCCGTCGAACTTCAATACACGGCCGACCAGGCCGATATCCCCGAAGGTATCCTGCGCCAACTGATGGCGATGTCCCCCAAAGAACAGAAAAAAGCGGTGAATTATTATCTCAAACAGGAAGATCCGCCCAGCGTCCGCGAGTTTCAAAGATTACTCAAAGGGGATGGGCTGGATGCGGAAACCACGAAAAAGCGTAAACCCCGTACTCCCAAACCGCCCGTCGTAAAGCTGGCCAACTCATTTAACCGGTCGATCAACAAGATGAAAGTCGAAATGGCGAGCGATCCGAAATTCCTGGACAAAGCTGCGACTGAGATCGTCGGCGGTATGAAACCTGATGAGATCAAAGAGGTCGTTACGGTCCTGGAAGATTTGATCAAACGGATTAATGTGCGCAATAAGAACCGGTAAACACTCAGGATTTGCCACGTGGCAAAAATGGACCCGCTCTCCAGCGGGTCTTTATTAATTTCTTATGAATGTGTAATTTCAATGATAATTTGACACGTGACAAAAATAGATATGAGCTGCATTTTCTGTCTTTTGGTTGGTACGTTAAGTATTCGAAGTCTGTTAGGTTTGAAATGGATGATTGGCGTGATCGCCATTGTGCAATTTGCCACGTGGCAAAAATACAGGTGTTCTTATGCTGCTTTACTTTCAACAGCTTTATGATGACGGGATAGAGTGCTGAGTAAATAACGATTGAGTGGCTTGACTTCGTTAAATTTGCCGCGTGGCAAAAAACAGGTTCGAGTTCGGTTATAATTAGATCGTTATAAGAGTGACGAATGAGGAATGAGGATCGCTGGTGGAAAAAGACGCAAAAGAGAAACCTGGACAGAGGAAAGATGGGACTGGGGATAAAGACTGGCAGGGTGGGGTGGGAGATAATGTAAATCGTTCAAATAAGCAGCCCAAGGCTCACATCGCCACATTTCGCGGTATTCCACTGAAACTCCACCAGTCTTTGAAAACTATTGCAGATGATCTGGGCATCTCACCCGGTGAGCTGGCGCGGTACTTTTTAGAAAAGGGTCTGGAGCAGATGGACGCTGGCGAGGAGGACATCGCGCCCTCCTTTGTGCCGGGGGGTTATACCCTTTACCCACAGGAGAAACAAAACACGGCATCCCGTACGCGCAGGAAAGGCTCTAAGAAATCCCAACAACCGCGTTCTTATTACGGGGTCCCTCGGGAGGTGGTCCGGGCTGTACTGGAGAAAAGCCAGTCAATGGGCGTCACCCAGGGAGAACTGGCGCGGTATTTATTTGAGCGCGGTATAGCGCGGTTTAAAGCCGGCGAACTAGTTCTCGAGCCTGTTCCGGCGCAACAAATCGCCACTCTTTACCCCGAGGACCTTGGGAAAGCGTGAAAAAGAGAAGGGAACTTGAAAGACGTATATAATGTGTATATTAATATGAATAGAATAATAAACAAACAATAATCATAAAAAAATACACAATATATACAATCAGGCAAGTGCAAGCTCTGAACTCGAAAAGCCAAAGGATAGAGGGGTATTGGGTAAGTAAGCGAAAACATGCCGCCAAGGCGGTTATATTCCTTCTGGGGAGCAGAGCATTTTACGCCCGCGTGAGAGTGGTGGATCCAATTTGCTTTTTCTAAGTTGATTATTTCGTTGCGTGCTCCGATCATCAAAAACACTGAAAATCTGGAATTGGCCAATATATTTAGAGGTGTTTACATTGAACCTGCTCACAAGCAGTAGCTGGATCTGGACAACCCTACAAACAAATTTCGTATAGCAATCATCTTCCTAATATTTAGTTTTAAGGTATAACTACGGCTTATATAAAAGCGCCAAGTAAACCATTCAGCGCTTTGGAGATGAAACCATGCGTAAAAACAAGAACCGGACTTTCGGTCAGGTTGTCTTTCTACTTTTCTCGGCCCTTGTGTTCAGTGTTGCCTTTCTACTGATCTATGCCGCAGGGACGATCTTCCGATCGCAGATCCCTTTCTTTCAACTGATTGATCAGCAAACCGAATTCGCTGCTGAGACGGTCGGCCCCAAGCCCGCGCCCTTCAGTGGGGTAGTGGATCTTGAAGTGCCGGTAACCACCAAGCTCTTTGTTATCCTCGGCTCCGATTATCGGCCGCAATCCGGTTACCGAACGGATGTGATCATGCTCGCCGCGGTTGATACTGTCAGCGGCCAGGTGAGTCTGGTCTCCTTTCCGCGGGATCTGTGGGTGACCATTCCCAGCTATTACGAACAGCGGATCAACACGGTGATGCAAATCGGGGGCTTTCCACTCCTGGCAAATACTCTGCAGACCAACTTTGGAATCTACCCAACGGATTTCGCGATGGTTGACATGGCTGGATTTTTAGAAGTGGTCGATACCCTGGGCGGAGTGACGTTTGAGACAAATTCTGTCACCGCCGATGCCTGTGATGGTTCTTTGGAACCCGACCGCTGGTGCGAAGTGGGGCCGGGGACGGTGAAGCTGGATAGTGACTGGGCGCTTTGGTATGTTCGGGCGCGCTACAATTCCAGCGATTTCGACCGGATGCGCCGCACCCAGGAAATGGTCCAGGCGGTGATGAAAAAAGTGATGGGGCCAATCGGCCTGCTCAGGATGCCGGCTTTGATGAACACTTATGCGGATAACGTCCAGAGCAATATCACGCCAGGCGACCTGTTGATCCTGAGCCGGCTGGCTATCGGGTTTAACACGGACAAGGTCCATCATTACACCATTGGCCCCAATCAGGTGACTAGTTGGACCACTGCGGATGGCGCGGCTGTGCTGTTGCCCAATCCAGCGGCCATTCAGGTTATCCTGCAAAGCGCATTAAACTTTGAATAATAAATATTCATGCTCAAACTTTGATATTTTAAAAACCATCAAGTAAAATCAAAACAGAGTAAAATTCTTTACTTTTGAGTTGAGATATGGAGGGATCAAACCGATGAAAGGCCATCAAGAAGTTATTGACATCCTCAATAAAGCTCTGGCTGAGGAGTTGACGTCCATCAATCAATACATGCTCCATTCAGAAATGTGCGAAGATTGGGGCTATGGCAAACTGCATGGTGTGATTGAAGCTCGTGCGATCACAGAAATGAAACACGCGGAAAAACTGATCGGGCGGATACTTTTCCTTGAGGGTATGCCGATCCTGTCAGAACTGAAACCCTTGCATATTGGCTCCACAGTTCAGAAACAGCTTGAGAATGATCATCAGGCTGAATTGGAAGCCATCAAGCTCTATAACGAAGCTGTTGCATTGACCACCAAGCTGGCTGATAATGGGACCAAGGTGCTGGTAGAATCAATCCTCACAGATGAAGAAGACCATATTGACTGGATTGAGGAACAACTGGATCAGATTGAGCAGATGAGCTTGCAGGTCTGGCTCAACCATCAAATTTAAATTAAGCATGAAAAAGGACAAAAGAGCGGTATCACCGCTCTTTTGTTTTAATTTCCAATGGCAACTATAAGCCTTTTCGATTCAGCCATGCCTTCAGACCTGCAAGGAAAGCTGCCGGATCTTCCTGCTGGGGCAGGTGGCCCATCCCTGGAATTTCGAAAATCTCTACATCGGGTTGAAGGGATTGGATGGCTGCTGCGTTATCGGCTGAGAAGAGTCCATCCAGTTCACCACGGATGATCAGGGTCGGGATTTCCAGTTGAGCCATTTGCATTGGTAAATCATCCTGCACGCTGCTGACCCAGGGGGTAAGTTTGCGCAAGGTGGAGAAATAAGCACGGCGCTGACCGTCGCTCCATACTCGCTGATTCACCCGGGTATAGAGGAATTCCCGATCCGCTTTCGGCAGGCTGTCCAGATCATGATAGACAATGCGTAATGAATCATAGGCGGCATCCGGATCCTTACGCAGCCGGGTATAGATTGCTTCACCAACCAGGGGAATCTGCATTAATTTCAGGCTGCGATCCGCCATCCGGTCCGGTTGGTAGAGCGCGCCATCCACCAGAACCAATCCGCTTAGGCGTTCCAGGTGTTCAATAGCGATTCCCTGAGAAAGGATCCCACCCAGTGAACTGCCCATCAGGATCGCTTTTTCCAATCCGAGAACGTCCATCAGTTTGAGGATGGACTGCTTCATCAGGTCAGGCGTATAGACCTGGTCAATATGATCGGAGCGGCCAAAGCCGGGCAGGTCCAGCGCGATCACATGGTGATCTTCCGCCAGCTGCGCAACAAGATGCCGCCAGGTATCAGCTTCATCGCCCAATCCGTGGATCATCACGATGGCGGGTTGGGTGGGGTTGCCAGCTTCAAAATAGAAAACCGACAGGTCAAGGTTGGGGAGGTCGGCTTTCTTTCCAAAGGTATCCAGGGTGGGCCAGGCGGTCATGGGTTGTTGGTAGGGGCTTGTTTTTGCCATATCAGTTGCCTTTCAAATAATAATAAAATCTGAAAAATAAAGATGCTCTCAGTATCCCAATTCCAGATCAACCTTATTGGGAAGGGTTTGGCCTCGGTTGGCGGCGTTTAATAATTTCGCCAGAGCAATGATCCGCTGCCGTTCGACATCTTCCACCATACCGCCGCGATGAGGACTGAGGACGAAATTTTCCAGTTCACCCAGCGGCGCATCTGAAGGTGGGGTGTTGGCCCGGGCCTCCCGTGATTCGGGGGAATTGTACCAGACATCACTGGCCGCTGCGCGCAGCTGCCCGGACTTCAGCGCTTCATAAAGCGCCCACTGGTCCACCACGGGGCCTCGACCGATGTTGACCAGCAGACTTCCCCGAGGCATCCGGTTCAGCTCCGGAGCGCCGATCAGGCCTTCGGTCTCTGAGGTGAGCGGCAGGGCGATCAGAAGTACATCCGATGTCGAAAGTAATTCGGACAGCAAGTCGTCGGGGTAGATATCGACATCCAGGTGGCCCTGATACTCCTCGGGATGTTTCTTGGTTGCCATAACTTTCATGCCCAGGCCCAAACAGAGATCGGCAAGTGCCTGGCCGACTTCACCGAAACCAAGGATCAGGGCTCGCTTCCCGCGAAGCAGAATCGCCTGAGGTCCATCATAACGCGGCCGCCAGTCATTTTTGCGGAGGGCCTGATCCATCGGGATCAGCCTTTTGGCCGCGGCCAGGAGCAAGGTCAACCCCATCTCCGCGGTGTTGATGTTATTGTGGTGCAGATTGTGGACGCTAATGTTGGGGTAGTTAAGCATCAGTGTGCGGGTATCCACCGGGAGTCCAGTCCAGGGGATGATCAAAGCCTTCAGGTTTGGGCTGGCCTCAACCCATTCCTGTTTGGGGGTAGGATAGACCAGAATATCGAAATCAGGTTTCTTGGGAATATCCTGGCCTTCCGTGATGATGATCTTGGGGTCCAGCAGGGATTTGAATTCATCTGTATAGTGACCAAAAGTCATACGATAAAAGTGAACGCGTAAGGGCATGGAATCTCCTGTGAATAAGGGTCTCAAACTAATTTTACGCCAGATGTAAAGGTTGTTGCCAGTCCGACCGGTGATAGGTTCTTGTTATAATGATGCGCAGACTTTCCACCACCAAATATAGGACCTTCTATGAAAGCTGACAGGAAATCTATTCTCTTCGGGCTGGTGTTCATGATTATGGGCATCTTCTTCATGTTTGTTTTTGGTCAGGTAACGGATCTGTCTTGCGAAAAGACCGAGACCGGTAAAATCGAATGTTCAAAGGTGGTTAAATTTCTGGGGGTGATTCCGCTGTCCAATAGTGAATTTCGTGATGTCTACCGGGCTGATGTGGAAGAAAGCTGTGATGATGATGGCTGCAGTTATCGGGTGGTGCTGACCACGATTGATGGGGAGCTTCCATTAACATCCTATTTCACTTCCGGCTGGGCCGGCAAGGAGGAGATTGCCGGGCAGATCAATGCGTTCATTGGGTCAAATCTCAACAGGGAAACACTCTCCATTCAGGAGAATTCCGGCTTATGGGCTTCCTTGTTCTCGATGGTCTTTCTTCTGGTTGGGTTATACCAATTGATCCTTAAAGGCTTGATCCAACCAAACTAGCGGATTTGATCGGATGGAAGTAAAACAGTCCTGTAGTGAACAGGACTGTTATTTCGTATAGCAATCTATTGGTTGGGGGTAACTAATAATTCATAGGGATAATATCCTATGAGACTATTTCAACGCTTTATAGATATCCGGGTGAATGGTCAGGTTTTTATTTTTGGTGGCAATGTAAAAATAAACCATCCTAGCTGTTTTAAAAAGCTCTGCACCAGCATAGGAGACACCCGGAATGGTGATTTTGATCGGTTGGCCTTTGAGGTAGGCCAGCAACAGCCGCTCAGTGGCATAGAAGAAGCTCTCAGAGAAATCCTCCGCGCCCAGATAACTGTTGATCACCAATTCCTGAACGCGTTTCGCAGCTTCAAAATACATACTGCTGTTTTCGGGGATATATCGGCCGCCATCAAACCGTTTTCGTTCATTAAACATCTGGACAGCCCAGGGAGAGAGGGGGTCAGAATCGGGGTATTTGGTTGGATTGGCCAGCAGTTGTTCGTAAATGGTTTTCTTCGGGGGTGTTTTATCGGGAATAATGCCTTCCATCAGAACCCGCAGCATCCACCCGAGGGGTGCTAGGGTTACTGGAATCCAGAGGTAATTGATTTGGAAGCGCAGGGGTTTCTGGCTGACCATGCTGACCAGGCTGAGGGTCAACATAAAGATCAGGATGAGGATGGAAATGCTGCCTAATCCGATCGGGATGATGAAATCGTAATTCTTTTGGTTGGTCATCGCAAAGATCTTATAAAGCGAAACTAGATAACCAAAGGCAACCAACCCACCCATGAGGAGGACGACAACGATTAGGATGGATAATTGCAAATCCAGATGATTGGAGATGATGATCACAGTCATGAAAACCACGATAAGAATGATAAAAACAATATTCGCCAGAGCTTGCTTTGATTTGCGCCATGACCGGCGCAGGAAATCCGCAAACGCCTTGCCGGGCGGATTGTTGGATCCCTGGTTCTCTTCGTCAGGCTTATTGAATATTCGTGAGATTAAATATAGGATTGGAATAAGGATAAATCCCAACCAGAAAAGACTCCATAACTCATCCATAAATTCTCATTTTCTCCCTTCTTGCCATATTCCAACCACTTTCAAGCAATACTAATAAATTTGAATTTGATTTGTTTGATTATAAATCTTTCCCTGTGGCCGTCCATTAATCCGTTCTAAGAGCTTGAATCCTTAATCAAATCATAATGAATGCAAATTTAATTTATCTCTTTTTATACCTGCTGATCACAATAGCCATTATGGCCAGACAGGCAAAAATCCCACCAAATTTCAACAAAGTAAAACCCTGAGCAAGCCAGGTTAAGCCAGAGGGAAAAGCGGGATACTTTGCTGTAATCGCTACCAACGAGAAGTTCTCAGCCAGGTCGCTGACAACAGGCAGGAGAGCGATCAAGGGCAGGTGGGTATCTGACTCAGGCCGCCGGCTGACCAGCCTGCATAACCCTGCGAAAAGCAGCAATCCATAAAGTAATGGGAAAGCCAGGTCGGTGGTAAAGTGCATCATCTGATAAGCCTGGCGGCCGGCAGGTCCGACGGCAGTGAGGAAATCGTAGACGTACGCCGGCGAATAGATCCCTCTCATATCAGGCACGGTAAATTCAGGTGCTGAAGCCAGGATCTGAGGTCGGCTGCCTGCCAGGGTGGGAATGGAAAACAATACCAGATTAATCAGAACCAGGATTCCGAGCAAGAGGATCACTCTTGGGTTGTTAAAGCGTTTTATAATGTTTTGCATCACCAACCAGTTCTAAATACGACTTTCAGAATAATGTTAATATTAACATGGGAAAGGATATAAATAGGATAAGTGGATAGACGTTGAAAAGCGGCAGAATCTTATTAATTATTAACCCGCTATTAGCATTTCAATGATTGACAGTGTTTGTCACGAGTTGTATAATCCTTCTGTTTGATTTTATATTGATAAAAGAAGTAAAAAATTAAATGGATAAATATCAAGAGTTCCAAGCGCCGATCCAAGATGACCCTGAAGGGTGCCTGCAGGACTAAAGACGCGCCCAGAACTTCCTTGAATTTCAGCTTTGCTTTTTACCAGGGTCGCAGTTCTGTGACCCTGATTTTTTTTGTGCAAAGAGAATGTTGTAAAGTGTGAGAGGTTCTTGTTATTATGTTAGATTTTCTGGACCAAAGTTTGCCCCTCCTGATCGTTTTCGGGGTGGCCTCGATCGCAGTTCTTGTATTAGCTTCCAATGTCGCTGTGAAAAAACTGACCGGGTTAGCCGGTTATTTTCGTTTATCTACAACTTTTATGGGTGTTACGGTTGTCTCTTTGGCGACCAGTATCCCCGAAATTGCTGCTCATTACACAGCGTCTTTCGGTATCCTCAGCGGTGCTCTTGATTTTAAGGTGAGTTCGGCTGTGGTTCTGGGCGCAAATATTGGCTCGGATGTGATCCAGCAAACCCTGATCATGGCAGTTGTAATCCTGATGGCGGGTGGACTGCATTTCAAACGCTATTTTCTCTGGAAGAGCATGATCCCGATGATCGCCACGACAGTGATGTGCATTATCCTGGGTGTGGATGGGGTTTATTCCCGGCTGGACGGCGCCATTCTGTTTGGCACCTTCCTCGCCTACATGTATTATCTCTATATGGATGAACGCAAGCATTATCGTGAGGAAGATCACGGTTTCACCGAAGAGGGCGAAACACCGGAAGGTGTCCCTGAGAATGGCAAGCAGGCCTTACGCGATGCCGCGATCGCCCTGCTGAGCCTAGTGTTGACTGTTGGCAGCGCCATGATTGCCCTCAAGGCAACCGAGGTTGTGGTCGTTAAGACAGGTGTTGGTGGTTCTCTGATTGGCGTCATCACCCTCGGCGTGGCTTCCGCCCTTCCGGAATTGATCACGGCGATTTCTGGCGTGCGCCATGGAGACGCGGGTATTTCACTCGGTACCCTGGTGGGCAGCAATATCACCAACCCCCTGGTCGCTATCGGCGGCGGGGCGCTGATCAGCCGGTATTGGGTTCCCGGCCCATTGGTTCTTTGGGACCTGCCCTGGGAAACCGTAACCGGCGCGGTTCTCTGGTTGATACTGTGGTTCAATAAAGGAAAATTGGGCAAATGGAGTGCGGTTTACTTGATCGTCCTTTATTTTGTCTATATTGCTTTGAGGATGATATTCTTCGCAGCAGACTAAAAGGGATTAATCTAAAAAAGACCCCGGTTCAGGTTCAACCTTCCGGGGTTTTTTATTTTTATCGACCTGCCTTTGGAATAACGATCCAAAGGATGAAATAAGGGATCAGCCCTGGTAAACCGCCGGGAAGCAGCAGGATAAAGAACAGCAAGCGGAACCAGAAAGCTGAAATCCCAAAGAATTCGCCCAATCCGCCGCAGACGCCGGCAATGATCCGGTTACGGCGCGAGCGCCTTAATTGGTTTTCTGGTGATCCATTCATTTTTTCACTTTCCTTTCTTGATTAAATATACGGAGGACCAGAAAAAAGGTCGCGAAGTGCCTATTTGGTTGGAGGATGGATTATAATTAACTGTACTTATTCGTGGATTTAGAGGATATTATGACCCAGACGAAGATTGCTTATCCCTTTGAACATCTTGAAAATGGCATGCAGGCAGAGGACTTGGAAAACTTTAAGGACCAGGTTCGTTCATTTGTAGCGGACCCGATGTTGCTGGAAGAACAAAAGCGAGTCGCGATGATGGATGCTGCCTATAAGACTCTGCCCTATCCACCAGTCTCCGGGGCGGCTTTAGACACCCTGGGTCAGGGTGTGATCTGTTTACTGGGGGAGGGCCCGGCACCTTATCATCCCCGGTATGTCGCTCCGGATTATCAGAAGGTTCTGGATGAAGGCTCTGAATTCTTCAATCTCCAACCCGCAACCAACCTCTATGAGGCAGTGACAAACCTGCTGACCCTCTATAATTATTCGCCAACCTCGGGAGATCCACCCTATATCGGGAACCTTGATTTGCTATTAGAACCTTTCGTCCGTGATCTGCCGATGGAAGCAGCTCGTCCGGTTCTGAAATCCTTCTGGACATTGATTGACCGGCTCCATCCCGATGCCTTTGTGCATGCGGATATTGGCCCGGAAGCCACCCGTACAGGGGAAATGCTGTTGGATATCGATCACGAGGCTGGGACGATTACCAATCTGACTTTGCGCTATGACCCCGAAAAGACCCCTCGGGAATTTGCTCTTAAGGCGGTTCGTAACGCGCTGCAGCTTTCCAAGCCTTATTTTCTTAATCACCCGCAGCATCTGGCGGATTGGGGACCGGATTACATTATAGCCAGTTGCTATAACATCATGTGGCTGCGCGGTGGAATTTTCACCCTCGTTCGACTCAATCTGGCAGAAGCTGCCAGCCATTTTGACGGCAATCTGGACCAACTTCTGAATGATGAGTTGCCCAGACTGGCTGCGCTCCAGGTGGAAGTGATGAACTCCCGGATCCAGCATCTGGTGGAAGAGGTGGGTTGGTTTGAGCACTCCATATTTGTGAAGGAAGGGCTGCTGGACCCCGAAAAATTCTCAGCCTATGCAGGTGTTGTCGGTTTGAATGAGTTGGTTAATGAGATGATGGTTCGGTCCGGCAAGCCGGAGGCTAAATACGGCCATGACAAGGAAGCCAACGATGTGGCTGTGCAGATCATTTCAAGGCTCAAACAGGAATTGAGCAAACATCCCTCGACCTATTGCAAGGGAACCGGTGAGCGGGTGGTCTTTCATGCACAGGTTGGGATTTCGGAAGACCAGGGTGCAACGCCGGGCTGCCGGCTGCCGGCTGGTACTGAACCAGAAATCTACACTCATCTGCAGGCGACTGCACCTATTCAGGCGTTAGTGGAGGGCGGCGTAAGCGATATCTTTGAATTTGACCAGACTGCTCGGCAAAATCCCGAGGCGGTGTTGGATATTATCAATGGTGCCATGAAATTAGGGATGCGGGATATTTCGATCGGCTCAAATGATTCGGAATTTGTCCGTGTTTCGGGCTACCTTGTCAGGCGCTCCGACCTGGAAAACCGCCAGGAAGAACAGCTGCTCCGCTATGGAACGGCTGAAATTGCCCGGGAATTCTTTACTGCCCAGCCCAATACGCTCCACCGCCGGACACGTCAGGTCTGATGGCAGAAAGGGTCATGGGGCGGATTAATAATATCCTCCCGCAGAGTTTTGTGGATGGGCCGGGGAACCGGAGTGTCATTTTTCTGCAGGGTTGCCAATTCAACTGTCTCTATTGTCATAATCCTTATACGATTAATGACTGCAATGCCTGTGGGATCTGCGTCGAGAGCTGCCCGGTTGGGGCATTGAGTCTTGATGGTAATCTGGTTCTTTGGGATGAGGTGAAATGTGTGGACTGCGACACCTGTATTGATGTCTGCCCGAACAGCAGTTCCCCCAAAATCAGAAACCAGACGCCTGAAGCAACCTGGGAAGTCATCCAGAATTTCACTCCTTTCATTTCCGGCCTCACAGTCACGGGGGGTGAGCCGGCCTGCCAGCCGGAATATCTATCTGACTTGCTCAAATTAGTCAAAGCCCAATCCAATCTGACGACCTGCATTGAGACTAATGGTGGGGTAGATTCTGAGGTTATGGAAAGCCTTCTGCCCAATCTGGATTATGTCATGGTGGATTTGAAAGCGTTTGATCCGGAAATCCATTTAGCGCTGACGGGGCACGAAAATACCAAAACGTTAGAAACGATCAGACAGGTTGCCGCGGTTGGAAAACTGCACATGGTCCGCACGACCATTGTCCCGGGATACACGGATGGGGAATCTCAAATTGCAGATATTGCGCGTTTCCTGGTAGACCTGAACCCTGAAATACATTTCCGGTTACTGCGGTTCCGATCGCATGGCACCCGCGGGATAGCCGCCACCTGGGAATCTCCTTCTGATGCGGTGATGGACCGGTTGGTCGAGACCGCAAAAAAAGCCGGATTGGTGAATGTGGACCAGTCTCTCTAATTATTTTCCTTTTTTCCCCCAATAATAATATCGAAAGTTAACAGGTTTAGGCCTTGGCAAATAGTATACAAAACTATACACTATGCATAGTATTGTATACAATCAAATAAAGGAGACCTGTGAAACTTGACAATCGACTTCGCAAATACCGTTTCGATCATGACCAGATTTCTCAGCAGGACCTTGCCAATGCAGTCGGGGTGACCCGCTTGACCATTCATTCGATTGAAAATGGCAAGTTTAATCCCAGTACACTGTTAACACTCAAGATAGCGGCGTTCTTTGGGGTGTCTGTTGAGAATATCTTCTTCCTGGTCGCAGAAAATGAGGATGTGCAATGAAAACAAACAAAGCATTGAGGATAGCCAATATCCTTTTAGGCTTGGCATCTGTTGGGTTTTTTATCTATGACTGGATCCTGCTGAAGCGGATCAGACCCTTGATGGATGCCTGGGGAACATTGACTGAGCGTGATAATGATTTGTTCTTGCTCTTTGGTATCGGACTATTGATGCTGTTCATTACCCAGTTCAACGTTCTTGATGAGGTGATCAGGTATCTCTGGCTGCCGCTATACCTGTTTGGCGTGATTTTTCTGTTCTCAGCAAGTAATCTGTTATACAGTAAGAAAGCCTGATCAGGCCTGATCGGTTAACATTTGAAGAGATTAAGGAATGAACTCCGGTTGGACAGGCCGGAGTTCATTCAGAAGGAGGTAGAAATGAAGCCGATTAGGGTCGCAGTTTGCCGTAATCCTGCTTAAAATTCGGTGGCTGCTGTGTTGGCAGGATGCCCAGAAGCCGTGCCTTTGACACAGCCTGACTGCGATTATTGACGTTAAGTTTACGGTAGATCTTAATGCTGTGAGATTTGATCGTATTGGTCGACAGGAAAAGCCTTTGGGCAATTTCCTGATTGGTCAGTCCCTCAGAAAGCAATTCTAAAACATCCATCTCCCGCTGGCTGAGGGTGTCAATATTCCCAAGATCTTTGGTCGAGGATTTCTGGCTGGGGTGGAAAGCCGACAGATAAGTGAGTATCTGGCTGGTAAATTTCGGCGCAATCCCTGCTGAAAGGATTTCATAGAGAAGGGGAATTAATTTTCCGCCAACGATCATGAAATCTCCAAAATTTTCCTCCGATTCCGCTAATTCAATGGCTTTCGTTAAAACCCGAACAGCCTTATCCTGCTGGCCGGCTTGCTGGTGGGCAATAGCCAGTGTACTGAACGCGTTGGTCAGATAGGCGTTGGCATTCTGTTGGATGTAATAGGGGATGATCCCCTCAAGAATTTCGATGGCTCGATCCGGTTGGTTTTTAGCCAGGTAGATTCGAGCCGCAACGGGCAGGATCAATCCCAGTTCATAGCCAAAACGTGTCATTAATTCAGCCGGCGATAGTTTGGTGACACCGCTGGAAATCAGCCAGATATTTGCCCGTTCGATGCGATTGCTTTCCAGATGAATCCGGGCTTCCATCGCCAGAGTCATCTGATCGTGAATGGCATGGTAGAGCCCCATTTTTCCCTGGGTTAGATAACGAAGATCCTGAATGGTAGTCAGAGCGCTGCGGGGATCATTCTCCAGGACATAAACTTCACTAAGGCCGTGGTAAGCGCTGTGGGCATAGTAAATGTCAGTCTTTTTTCCAAGCTGGATAGCGCGTTTGAAGTAGTTCTTGGCTTTATCCAATTCGAGCCAGTGCAGCATCAATTGGCCGTAGCCTGAAATGATCTTGATCGCATGGGGCATTAATTCCAGGTTATTTTCCTCAATGAAGGTCAGGGCTTTTTCATAAATCACACCGGCTTCCTTGAGCCGCCCCTGTGCCTTACGGATGAAAGTCAGGTAGTTGTAGGAAGCGAGAACGCCGCCCCAATCACCCAATTCAAAACTGGAAAGCAGCAGCTGCTCAAACCAGGGGGTGGCATTCACCAGATCATTTTGCAGGATATACGCCACACCCAGGTTCCTTTCGACCAGATTGCGGAAAAAAGTGTGTTTGACATCGATTTTACTCAGCGCTTTTTTGGAAAGGGCGATCCCTTTCTGTGGATCTATCGTATAGCTTTGGATGACGGCTTTGATTGCGTTGATTTCACCGGTTAGCTTACCTTTCGGGATTTGGGCTTCAGCTTTGGTTAGGGCGTCCAAAATGGACTGCTGGGAAAATTCACTGAACAGCATGGCGACAACCCGGTAGATCATCAGGATTGGGGCCTGTTTGCCGTAATCCGGTTCCAGCTTATCAATGAATTGCAGGAAGTCGTCATATTTACCCGAAAGGAGCAGAGATTCAGCATTATTTTGCAGCAGGGTCACAGCCCGACGCTGATCCTCCGCGTGGAGGGCATGCTGAATGGCTTCTTTGATCATGTCGTTATTTTCAAACCAGATGCTGGCCCGGTCGTGGATAATCCGTTTCTGCCCAGGCAGGATCCTTTCGGCCCTTTTTTGGAGGACCTCCCGAAACAGGGGATGGATCTGATACCACTGAGATTGTGAATCCAGGGGGAACAAGAACAGGTTCCTTTTCTGGATGGTCGCCAGAGATTGTTGAGCAGAATCCTGACCGATCAACAGCATGGCGGCAGCCAGTCCGGGGTTGATTTTCTCCAGGACTGAAGCGCAGTAGAGGAACGACTGGATCTCTTCGGATTGGCCTTCAAGGACTTCATGCATCAGGTAATCCAAGGTGTAAACCCGGTTATGTTTGAGGCTTTGGAGAATGTCCTTCAAGGCCGTCTCCGCATTTAAATTCATAGCCAGGAGTTGTAACCCGGCCACCCAGCCTTCGGTGATCCGTTTCAGATAAGTCAGAACCTCAGTATCGAGATGCAGGCCGAAGTTGATATCGAAGAAGTCCTCAGTCTCAGCCGAGGTAAACCGGAGATCCCGGATCGTGATCTCGGTCATTTGATTTCGAGCGCGTTGGCGTGCCTTGGGGAATTCGGGGTCAACCCGGGTAATCACGACCAGCGTGGTGGTGCCGGGCAGGTGATCCAGCAGAAAAGCCAGGATTTCATCAATTTCCGGGGAATCGATATTGTGATAGTCGTCCAGAACGATGACCAGGGGTTGTTTGGCGTCCGACACCTGGTTGACTAATAAGGTCTGGATATAGTTGATGGGAAGGGGAGGATTGGCCGTGGTGATGGGGAGTAGAGATTCTTCCAGTTCCGGCAATGCCTGACATACAGCGGTGACGAGGTAATTGAGGAATTGTCTGGGGTGGGCGTCTCCGGGTTCGATGGTGAACCAGGCTGTGGGGGAATGGATCGTTTCAATCCACGAACGGATTAATGTGGTCTTACCAAAGCCGGCTGGGGCGTTGACCAGCAATAGCCGGTGATGGTCTTTATATCCCTGAGAAAGTTTATCCAGCAGACGGGTGCGTTCCACCAGTCTGGTTCGAAGATAGGGGATAAACAGTTTCGTTTTCACCAAAATAGACGACATATTAAATATTAACATGCCGGATTAATCCCCATACCATACTCTGGTAGGGTTTTTTATTCCGGTTGTTAATATCTAAAATGGGTGTGATAACCCGATAAGCCCGACATGATCTCTTCATATTGCTTGCGGGCTATATCCACAAAGTGAATTTTTTTAATAATATTGTTCGCATGGGCAAGGACCAATTCATCGCTGAGACCTAAAACCTGAGCGATGGAAGTGGGACAGAATCCTTGTGAAAATTGTTCTAAAATCTCCTTTTCTTTATCGGTTAGCAGGAAAGGGAATTCGGAAGGGGATTGGATTTCCTGCCGGCTGCGTTCCAGCAGGCTGCTGGCAACATAGCTGGGCAGGTAAATTTCATCACTCAGCAAAGTTTGTAGTATTTCAGGCAGATTTGACAGGCCATTTTGGTCCGGGATGATGACGTCCGCGCCGGCCCGAATGGTGTCGAATACGATATTGCAGTCCCAGCTGTTGGGGATAACCATGATTCGGGTTCGCGGGCTGATGGTTTTCAACCTATTGACCAGGATGATGGTGTTGTGGGGGCTTTCCCTGAGATGGATTAACAGGAATTCCGGGGCATATTGACTCAGAAGTGTGCGGGCATTGATGAAGGAATCGGTGATCCCTGCAATACCAAAAGATGTCCCGGCCAGGGCTTTGGAAGTCGCGTCCACCGTGTCTTTCAGGTTGGAGAATATGATTAATGGGTATTTTTCGGCCATAAGCGCCGCTCCAGCGTTAAGTGAATAACAATAATGAGACAATCTTAGTATAGCCAATGCACCGCAAGCTTACCTGCCCCCCAGGGGGGATTTTGACCAGTGCTGTGGGAGGGTATGGGTAATGAAAGGGAGGGAATAATGTAGGCCTTATGACGTACTGCGTACGTGAAGGAGAAATTTGGAAGCCTGAAAAAGTATCGATCAACCCTATCCCTTTCCTTCCCCTCACGAGGGGAAGGGTGCCGAAGGGAGGAAGGGGTAAAGAGAATTATTTCCTTACGTTGAACTTGACTTGAAATAATTAAAATAAAAAGCGCTCTCCAGTTTGCCAGGAGAGCGTTCTATGTTAATACTCAATTGTTTAAATTACTTTGCATCCTCTATAAACGCATGCAAATCCTTTGACACCTGGGCCAGGGAGGGCAGGTGCAGGTACATCATGTGCCCGGCCGGGTAATAGGTCATCTTGATATTGGCCTGCTGCATATCGGGCAGCGGGATGTGTTTATAGGTATATTCTGTGGCCAGGAGGGGAGTGGCCAGGTCGAAATAGCCGTTGCAGACAATCACCTTCAGGCCGGGATGCAGTTGGAAACCGCGCCGCAGGTCGGCCGCCGTGTTCACGTAATGGTTCTGGTAGCTCTCGTATTTCCAGGTTTCATAGAGCGATTTGAGGATCTCATAGGGGAGATCGGTCTCATATGCCAGGTCGCGCCGCAGGTAATCGTACATGGTGGCGGTGTAGGGGCCAAGGATGGCTGAATAGCTGGGATCAATCTCATGAAATTCGCCGACTGCATCCGTGTCAAAACCTTTATAGCGGCTGTCCAGCCGGCCGATGGTCAGGCCCTCATCCCGCAAAAGCTCCTTGCAGAAGCGGTGGATGTTGATCCGCAGATTGGTGCGCTCAATGTAATCGGCTGAGAGTCCGGTCAGCCGGACCAGTTTATTCACGATCTTCTGCCGATCCTCTCCCTTGAGGTCATTGCCCTGCATCAGCGCCAGGGTGTAATCCGTCATGGCGAAATCCCGGGCTTCGGCAACGGCTTTTTCGAGATTGTCCTGCAGGTCGGCCGGCAGTTTGTGATGATACCAGGCTGTGGCCGTGTAGCTGGGGAGGAATAGGATGAACGGCAGGTCATTGCCTTCATCAAACTTGGCTGTGATGAAGTTGAGGATTGAAGAGACGAACATGATACCGTTGAGGTACATACCGTGGCGCTGGTGCAGATATCCAGCCAGGCCGGCGGCCCGAGTGGTGCCATAGCTCTCCCCGATCAGAAATTTCGGTGAGGTCCAGCGCTGGTTCCGTGTGGTCCAGATTCGGATAAATTCACCCACCGATTCGATATCCTTCTTGACGTTATGGAATTGGTCGGGTTTTTCCTTGGGGACGGTGCGGCTGTAACCTGTGCTGACCGGATCAATAAAGACCAGGTCCGTCACATCAAACAGGGAAAATTCATTATCAACGAGTTTATGAGGGGGGCCGACCGGTTCACCTGCTTCTGTCATCAGGACCCGCTTGGGGCCGACCAGTCCTAGATGCATCCAGACCGAAGAGGACCCTGGCCCGCCGTTGAAGGAGAAGGTCAGGGGGCGATCTGGCTCGGGACTATCTTTCGTATAGGCGATATAGAAGATACTGGCTTTTTGCTTTTCACCCTCTTCAAGGTCTTCTTCCTTGAGGACAATTGTGCCAGTTGTGACGGTATAGTCAATCTTTTGGCCGTTCAGCACAATCGAATGATGGGTTTCGGACGAATTTTCCGTGATCGGGGTGGGAGCGGAAACGTTGGAGTTGTTTTCCGGGGGGGTACTTTTCTCGTCAGCCAAGGTTGCCTCCTGTTATGGCTCAGGTGGGTGATATCTAATTGTATCGCTAATTATTTCGCTCTGTTCATATGGAATCCCAGGAGATGGCATTAAGATCCTTCACCATCCAGCTGGTATATTCCGCTAATGACTGCCTTTTTTCCGGATGGGTAACAACACCAAGCAGCTGCAGATGGATGGGGAGGTCAATGGCAGCCAATGCTTTTTGGGATGCCACTCCGCAGGCCAGGCCTTTGAATGTATCTTCAATCACGGTGACCCTGGCGCTATCCAGGACCTCCCAAGCCGCTCTATTTCCGCGCCCTTCCACCAGGTCATTGGCAATCTGAAGGGCGTCTTCCATAGTCTGTCCCAGAATAAGCTGTAATAAGCCTAGGGCATGAAGGGCGTGCGGCTTGAAGAGCAGGTGGTCGGGGACATGGAGTTGAGTATCCGCGAACCAGGCCAGAGTGCCGGATCCCATCAGAGGCAGGTTAGGCAGGCCGACGAACTGTGCGCCGATTTCCGCCTCGGGAGAGCTGAGGTAACCTGGCGGGGTCTTGCAGGGTCGGTTGGTGAGGATGCCGGCGGCATGATCCGGTTGGTCAAGCCAGCTTTGGAATTCCGCCAGTTTGGAATCGGTCATCACCCTGGCATCCTGGGTCATAAGGAAGCTGTCGCAGTGTAACTGCGGGGTTAGCCCATAATGCTCCTGAAAAACCTGGCTGCCCAGAACGGTCTCCTGATAGGCTGGCAGCAGGGGGGAGGTATAAATCTCACGGGTATGGAAGAGGAGTAATGCCAGATAGTCTCTTTGAGCCGAATTCAGCCAGGTATTTTCCACCGTGAGGATTTGATTCGCTCTGGGTCCCGGGTCGTCGCCGATCTCCGTGAAACGATCCAGGAAGGCGGATATATCCGGTGCATCTTCTGTCACAATGGGGCTGCGGGGTGTTACCCTGTCATAGCGGATGCTGCCATCCAGTTTCCAGAGCTCAATCAGCATCAGCGCGGTGCAGATTGACTGTGAATCCCATTCATTGGTCACGCTCATAGCCTCAAAACGGCCGATTTCGGTTGGTGTAATCGCAGCATTGGGCATCCCGAGCGCGGCACCGATTCGCTTCACCGCGGCCATCAGGGCTGTGTGGTAGCCTTTTTGTTCAAGAAGGACGCCATCCATGTCAAAGAGAATAATGGACTTGGTCATTAGCGATCTCCCCGGGAGATCAGGGACTGGTTCGAATTCGCTTGTTCTGTAATGTTGGCAGGTATGGTTCTCATAGATAGTCTCTCGAAAGCAGGTTAGTGATCAAATACAATCCAGTGGATTATACGTGATTTTCGGACCCCGGTTATTTATGTTCTCAACTTCCTCTGGGGATTTGTGCGTGTTGATTTAGTTTCGGTTGCACTATATTGGGGAATATAAAAAAACCCATAGAGTCTGGCAGGACAAAGGAGCAGACTGATGATTGAGAATATGGTTTGGGGGCCGGAACAGGAAATCCATCTGGATATGCCACAAGAGGAATTAAAGGCTGCCCTGTCGGATAAAAACCACTTTGTGTGGGTCAATATCCATGATGAACCCGTCGTATCCAGCCGGAAAATGTTGATGGATGTTTTTAATTTCCATCCCCTGGCCATCGAAGATGCCCTTGAGGAAACCCATGTCCCCCGAATTGATGACTGGGGCGAATATCTTTACCTGGTTCTGAGGATAATCGATCCCATGCAGGATTTTAATGAAGCATTCAAAACCCGAGAGTTGGATGTCTTCATCAGCAATAACTATATTGTTACCCATCAGGAAAAGGGTGATTTGGGGATTGAAAAGATCTGGCAGCTTGTTCTGAGGAATCCTCAGCATCTTGGCTCAACACCGATCCATTTGCTTTACCTGATTCTTGATAATGCTGCGGATGAGTTTATTCTCTCAGCGGAGAAGATTGATTTGATTCTCAATGACCTCGAAGACCAGGTATTTCATAATCCTGACCCGGATATGCTGGAAGTGATCTCAAATATGAAGCAGGGGTTAATGAACCTCCGCCAGGTGATTGCCCCTCAGCGTGAAGTCCTTAATAAGATGGCCAGAGGCGATTATCTGATCCTGGAACAGAGCAGCCGGGTTTATTTCCGGGATGTTTATGACCATTTCCATCGGCTTTATGAACTCATTGATAATCTGCGCGACCTCACCAGCAGCACCCTCGAAATCTATCTCTCAGTGGTCAACAACAAAATGAGCAATGTGATGAAGACCTTGACGATCATCACGACCCTTTTATGCCGCTCTTATTTTTAACAGGCTTCTTCGGGATGAATTTCTTTCAACCGGTCATGGGGGCGGCGGGGTGGACAGGGTTCACCGTGTTCCATGTTGTTTTGGAGATCATGGCCCTGATACCGCTTGGGATGCTCGTTTTTATCTTCCACCGCGGCTGGTTGAAGTAGAGTCTGAAAGATGATTTGAATCTTGGGACAGGAGGAATCGATTATAGACTGATTGGTTTGAAAAAAAAGAGTGCTGGCCATTTAGGTTCTTGTTCTGTCGTCTTTCTGGTGGGCTGGGGGAATCTACCCGAACTGAATGATTTTATCAGACCCAAATTAATTGGGAACACATCTCCATTATTTTTATATTGAGTGATCCTTTTGAGCGCTTTCGTCTAAGGCTTGTTGGATCATCATCTTGGCTTCTTTCCGGTCGAGTTTGGGATCGACCAACAGCCATTCATCAATGAACTGGGTTTGTATCTTCTTCAGCAACTGCCGTTCGTTGAAGTTTAAAGTTTCCCGGTTTAATCGGCCGCTCAGATCCCGCATTAAGCGTGTGCGGGATTCCAGGGTGCCCTCCCTCCAACGTTCATGGATTTCCTTACTACGGGATTTATGATTTATGGCTACCTTTTCAGGTTTGGCTGCCAGGATTTCAAGCATTGCATTGAAATCTTTTTTATTATGAAGAGGTTCGACCCGATCACTATCTTCATCACTTACCGGAAGCCAGTAGATATTTTTATTGGTTTGGACCTTATAAAAAGTCTTTCGGTCTTCTCCCAAACCTTTTTCAATAATGTCTTTAATTTCCCCAACTCCAAACTGATGGTGAACAAGCCATTCGCCAATTCTATATTTGTTTTTTATCCTGGGAGCCATCGGTTGCCTTTCATATGTAGGATGAAGGAGAAAACTGTTGATTTGTTGATACTCAGCTCAATTATGCGCTTAGGCCGGGTCCAGTTGCAAGTCTGTACTTTTCGTATATTCATTTTACCGGATAGTGAGCAAATATTTAAGACCCATAAATCATGAAAATCTTATGAATCCGCTTTTTAAAATGAAATTTGGTGTCCAGGAAAGGTTAGGATCTGCCGTCTTGTTAAATCAGAGGGCAAATATCCTTTTGATTACCATCGTATCTGGGGGAACGTATGTATAATTATTAGAAATTCCAGACCACCAAGGAGAAAAGATGATCGCCCCTAAAATCACCGTTGTTGGCAGTTATGTTGTTGGTATGACAATTCGGGCACCGCGTTTTGCAGTTGTGGGGGAGAGTCTGATCGGGACGGATTTTGATATGGGGCCGGGAGGTAAGGGTTCCAATCAGGCGATTAGTGCAGCCCGGTTAGGTGCGCAGGTGAACCTGCTGGAGAAGATAGGGCAGGACATCTTCGCCCGGGAAGCTTTGGATTTCTATGCTTCCGAGGGAATGGATACCCAATATATTATTCAAGACCCTGAATCTTACACAGGTGTAGCTTTCATCACTTTGAATCAGGCTGGCGAAAACCTGATTGTGGTTGATGTAGGTGCAAATGACCTGCTCTCTCCGGAAGATGTGGATGCTTTCCAATCAGCGATTGCAGATAGTGATGTGGTGATGTCTGTTCTGGAAATTAAAGCTGAAACGGCCGCCCGGGCGATGACCCTGGGCAGGGAGGCCGGTGCGATCACAATTTTAAACCCAGCACCTGCGCGACCGCTGCCTGAGTCCATCTATAAAGATGTGGATGTTCTCACGCCCAATGAGACGGAATTGAAAATCCTGCTGGGTATTGCACCGGATGAGCCGGGAGATGTGGTTGAACTGGCCCGTGCAATTCAAAAACGGGGGGTGAAATCGGTTGTTGTGACCCGGGGTGGCGACGGCGCTCTGGTTGTCCAGCCGAATGGACAAGTTACGCAAGTGAGTGGAATCGAAGTAGATGTCGTGGACACCACTGGTGCGGGAGATGCTTTCAACGCTGCGCTGGGCACGGCGTTGGGTGAAGGGCGTAACCTGGTTGAGGCCGTTCAATTTGCCGTCGTGGCGGGCGGTCTCTGCTGCACGAAATTAGGCGTGATCCCGGCCTTGCCTTTCCGAGAGGCTGTTGAAAATCGGTTTGATGCCTTTTAATGAAAAATTCTCTGTTGGGAAGATTATTCTCGAGCTGCTTTTTATGTAAATTGAAAAGTTAATTTAATATTAAATATCCTGGAGCCAGCTATAAAACCGCGCCATGATATACTCTACAATGGAGTTTTAACAATTTCTTATAAATCAAAATATTTAGTTAACTAAACATTATTATTGAAACAATACGAATATTGGAGAAGATACTGATGCCCAACGCCACTCACTTTCGGTCATTGAAGCTAGCCTGTTTAACTTCCATTGTTCTACTTTTCTCTTTAATAATGGCCATCCAGCCTGTGCAGGCTGAAGATGGGGATGGCGCTCTTCTTCAGCAAATTGTTCAAATTCCCCCTGAAATAAATAAAAAATTCTTACCGGTTTCCATACCACCTGGCGGCACATCCAGGTTGACAGTCTACATCTATAACCCCAATGATTATGCATTGACTAATGTAGCCTTCACGGATGTGCTGGATAAACTCCAGCCCGGCATAATGATTGCCTCGGAGCCTCAGGCCGCCTCAACTTGCGGAGGTACGGTGCTGGCAGTGGCGGATGGGAATATCCTGTCATTGACCGGCGGTACCGTTGGACCAAAAGTCGGTTCAGTGAATGGATCATGTCAGGTATCGGTAAACGTGACTTCGTTTGTCTCTGGAAACCTTGATAATGAATTTGTCCCCGGCGATCTCACCGCGGAATATACTCCGCCAGAAGGTGAAACGCTCCATTTTCAAAACACAAGTGGTGTGACAGAAACCCTCAATGTGGTGACTTTGAGCACGCCTTATGTCTCTAAATACTTTTCAACTACAAGTGTTTGGGTTGGGCAGGAAGCTCGCGTAACGCTTAGAATATACAATCGCGACACCAACTATGCTCTGCATCAAGCAGAAATTACCGACAATTTACCCGAAGGCCTGGTGATTTCTGATCCAACAACTTCATATACTTCAAATTGTGGTTCCGAAGTTAACCTCATCAGTGAAGCGGGGGGGACTAGTTTTACCCTGCAAAACGCTGAGGTCTCTGCTAATAGCTCCTGTTACGCATATTTTTATGTCGAAGGTATAGACGAAGGTTATTATGTTAATTCTATCCCAGCCTCGGCTCTGACGACTTATGAAGGTGTGACTAATCCAAATTCCAGTCAGGATGATCTGACAGTCTATGGAGTCCGAATCTCGAAATACTTCTCAGCCAGTTCAATTCTGGCTGGTGAAGACACCTCAACGGTGACTCTGACCATTTCCAATCCCTACACCCAGGCATTGACCAATGCCGGGTTGGTGGATGACATGAGTTCATATGATCTGGTGTTTGTCCCGGGCACAATCTCGACAACCTGCGAGACAAGCGGTTCTCCGGCAAATCTGAACCTGTCAAACAACGACCAAACGCTGACCCTTTCTTCGGGGACTATTCCGGCAGGGGTCGATAATGGTTCTTCGGTCACTGTAGGGACCTGTACGATCACAGCAACTGTCACCGCGTCAGGCAACTCCGGTGGGGGAACCATGTGGAACACCATTCCCGCCAATGCCCTGACCAATGATCAATCCGTGACCAATGCCAGCGCCGCCTCCGATTATATTTATGTCAACCCACAAAGCATTTCTGTTTATAAATATTTCTCACCGACCCGTTTCGAATTGGGCGGTCAGACACGGGTATCGATTACTTTATCAAATCCCACCAGTACGGCGATCACCAATGTTAATCTGACGGATCAACTGCCTTCACAACTTACACCAGCAGCCTCTCCAGATGTGACCACAACCTGTGGGGGGACTGTAACAGTTGATGAAACTTCGATAACCCTGACAAATGGCACAATCGGAGCGAATTCGTCCTGCATTTTTTCTGCTCTCGTAACTACATCGGCCAGTGCGACTCCCGGAACTTATCGTAATGATATTCCGGCAAATGCCATCACTGGCGCTGGTATTACCAACATGAGCAGCACCTATCGTGATGTAACAATTTATCCCGTTGGGTTAGGCGCGACCATCAGTAAAACATTTGAGGACAGCAACAACGCCCAGCCAACCGGGACTGCGATACGGTTGAGAATTCAACTTAGAGCGCCTGAGGATAAGAATCTGACCGGCGTGATGCTTACAGATCATTTACCCACAGGCATGGTTGTGGCTTCCCCGATGGACTATACACTCTCAAGTTGTGGTTCCGAAGCCTCAATTACAGGCGCAGCCGGCGATGGAAGCTTCTCACTGGTGGATGGTGAAATCTCAGCCGGTGCCACCTGTTATATCTACATTTATGTCACCGCGAATGATCCTGGTACTTATACCAACATCATCACACCGACTGATCTGACTAACGATCAAAATCAGACCATCCCCAATGATATCAATGACAGTATGCGATTTTCGGACTACCTGGTGACGAAGAATTTCTCTCCTGATATCATCACTTGGGGTGGCAGGAGTGTGCTGACCATCATATTGACCAATGAGGATGAACGGGCAATGTCCGACGTCTGGTTCCAAGATCGTCTCTCGACTATGGGATCCGGGGAATTTGTGATTGCCGATGATCCGGATGCCAGTACGACTTGTGGTGGCACGCTCACGGCTGATGCCGGCGCTAACACGGTTACGCTAAATGGCGGAGCGGTTCCAGGACGGGTGGGCAGCGTTAGTGGGTCCTGCACGATAACCGTAACGATCAAAGCCAACAGCAATGCGAATACCAGCTACAACACCATTAGCACGTCAGATTCTTATGGCACAGTTTCCGGTGCAGCTTCGGTTTCGTATCCACGCTACTCAGCCACTGACCGGTTATATGTTGAGGATATGAGCATTGAGATGGTCAAGAAATTTGACCCCTCATCCGTGGCAGGCGGCTCCTCTTCACGGCTGACAATTCTGCTCATCAATCCCAATGATGTGCCGATCCCACAAATCAGCTTCACCGATGTTATGCCGACGGGTATGAAGGTTTCCCTGCCGACCAATATTGATACCAGCACCTGTGGCGGTGAGGTTATTGTCGCTGGTGATTACCAGAGCTTTTCTTATAGCGGCGGCTATCTGGCTGCCGGACGGCGCTGCACGATCTCATTGAATGCGACCATCCGTGTGAACGGCAACCTGATTAATACCATCCCTGCTGGTGCTGTTTCCTCCTTCATTGGTGTTTCCAATGATGACCCGGCCAGTTCCACGCTGACCAACCTCCCTGGTGTCAGTGTCCGCAAATACTTCAATCCCAACCGCATTTTAGCTGAATCGGATGAGTATTCCATCCTGACGATTGAACTGACCAATACCAGCAACGCCGCTGTGCATGATATGGGATTGGTGGATACCTTCCCGAGCGGCCTGATTATTGTGGATGCACCTTTGGATCCACCGACCAATACCTGTGGTGGGACATTCACTGCAAATGTCGGCGAATCGGTGGCAACACTCACAGATGGGTATCTTTCCGGTGTTTTGGATCCCAATGATCCTGAGCCTTCAGACTGTATGATGACTGTTGCAGTGAAAGCGGATAGTCGGGATACTTATCGTAATGTGATTGGGGAAGGTTCAATTACTTCCAGTGACGCAAATGTGACCAACCCGGATCCAGCTGAGGATACTCTCGAAGTCTACGGCACGCCGGATATGCAGATCGTAAAATCAGTGACCAGCACCGGCCAGTATAATGAGGATGATGATATCACCTATGAATTGGAAGTCACCAATACCGGTGATATGAATTTAAACGATGTCCAGGTGACGGATGCCGGCGTGGGTGCTGTACTTGGCACCTGCAATCCGGTTCTGGGATCGACTCTGGCTCCCGGTGAGGTGATGGTCTGTTCCGCCACCCATACAGTGACAGCGGATGATATTACCGCAGGTGAATATATCAATACGGCGATTGCGGATTCTGACCGCACCGATCCTGTATCTGATGAAGAGACCGTTCCCCTGAGCGGTGGACCGGCAATCAGCATTAAAAAGATCCTGACCTCGGTTGGGCCTTTCGAAGTTGACGATACGATAACATTCAGTATCAAAGTGAACAATATTGGTACTGTAAATTTGAACAATGTTCTGGTGACCGAAGATACCGCTGGAGTCTCAATTGACAGCTGCTCGCCTGTTCAGGGATCAACCCTTGCGGCAGGTGAAATGATGACCTGTTCAGCCTCTTATGTGGTTACCCAGGATGACCTTGATGTTGGCACCTTTACCAATATTGCCTCCGCCGATGCGGATGAGGTGGAACCTGTTTCCGATGAGGTCAGCCTTCAATTGGCACAATACCCATCAATGGCAGTTTATAAATTCGAGACCTCTTCTGGGGTATATGCGGTTGGCGATCAGGTGACCTTTGATATCGTCACTCAGAATACCGGAAATATCACCCTGACGAACGTCACAGTGGATGACACAGGGACGGAACTGCCCCTCGGGCCTTGTACCCTTAATGAAGATCCGACTGTAATTTCCATGCCGGCTGAATTGGCTGTGGGCGATATCCTTTACTGCGAAGCCTATTATATTGTGACCCAGGCGGACATTGACGCTGGTGAATATACTAATACAGCGGATGTTTCTGCTGACGAGACCAGCCCTCAATCTGGAACAGCCGTCGTTCAGATGGTTCAGATCCCCCTGGTGCAATTGACCAAGGTGGGAACGCTGCATCAGGATGTGGTGGCGCCTTCGGATCGGGTGGATGCGGGTGATTCAATCACCTATGTCTTTACGGTTCAGAATACGGGCAATGTTACCCTACATGACCTGGTGATCACCGATGAGGTCGCTGGTGTTCAGATATTCGGAAGCTCCATCGCTACCCTTGCTCCTGGTGCGACAGATAACAGCACCTTAACAGGACTTTATTACCTATCACAGGCAGATGTCGACGCCGGAGAGTTTGAGAATAACGCCACAGTATCGGCCAAAGACCCGAATAACGCTACCATTTCGGACAGTGACACAGATTCAAAATCGTTTACTGCTGAACCGTCTATTTCCCTAACCAAGACGGGTACACTCGTTGAAGATGAGGTTAACCCGGATGACAGGACGGATGTGGGGGATAAGATCACCTATGAATTCACGGTGGAAAACACCGGTAATGTGACCCTGACGGACATCACGATCACTGACGATGACGCCACCATCCTGGGTGGACCGATTGAACTCGACCCGGGCGAGAGTGACACGTTGACCTTCACAGGCAGTTATTTCCTTCTCCAGGCGGATATTAACGCCGGAACGTTTACTAATGAAGCCACGGTGACCGGCACTACGCCAGATGAGATTGAAGTATCAGATACGGATACGGATACTCAGATGATCGTCCGTCAACCGGATATCAGCTTGGTTAAATCAGGTGTGGTCAAAATGGACACCGTCGCACCAAACGACAGGGCGGATGTTGGGGATTCGATTGAATATACCTTTACGGTGAGCAATACCGGCAATGTGACACTGACAAATGTTACGATGACGGATCCTTTGGTCTCAGTAGCAGGCAATCCCATCGCCTCTCTTGATCCGGGCGAGACCGACTCGATCACTATTACGGGTTCATTAACGCTGACCCAGGATATGATCAACAGCGGATCGGTTTATAACATGGCCCAGGTTTCAGGCACGTCACCTTCCAGTTCAGTGGTGACCGATGACGATGATACAACGGTATCCATCACGCCCGATCCATCGATTTCCTTGACCAAGACGGGGACTCTGCATGATGATGTGGTCTCCCCAGGCGGTCAGGTCAATGTGGGTGATACGATCACCTATGTCTTTACCATTACCAATACTGGCAATGTGACCCTTCACGAGTTAACAGTTGAAGATCCGGGCGTCACATTGAGCAACAGCCCTGTAACCATTGATCTGGCCCCCGGCCAGTCCAATTCAACGATTACCGGAACACACACCCTGACGCAGGATGAGATAGATTCCGGTTCATATTCCAACACGGCCGAAGCTAAGGCTCTGACACCGGATGATGATGAAGTCACCGATACGGATACAGAGGAAATTGAGCTGCCGGATGATCCCATGATCTCGCTTGAGAAGACGGGTGCCATTGTGGATGATGTCGTTCTACCAGCAGGCATGGTAAACGCCGGCGACCAGATCGAATATCAGTTCATCGTAGAGAATACCGGTAATGTGACCCTGACAGATATCGAAGTAACAGACACCAATGTTGACGTTGTCCTCTCGGGCTGCACCATCGCAACTCTGGCGGTCGGTGAAGTGGATAGTACCAGCTGCACAGGTCTCTATACCCTGACTCAGGATGATGTCAATTCGGGCAGCTTCAGCAACACGGCTGATGTGACCGCGAAAGACCCTGAAGAGGACACAGTGACCGACCAGGATGGCGATACCCAGGAGATTCCTGAGGAAGGCGCACTGGGTGTGGCCAAGACGGTGAGCAGCGCTCCGGTTGAGATGAGTGTCGGAGTTTGGCAATTCACTTATCAAATCGAAATAACCAATATGGGGAATGTGCCTTTGTCGAATATTCAGGTGGTTGATGATCTTAGCACAGTATTTCCGGACCCTCATGTCTTTGCTGTGATTGATGTGAGCAGTAACGATTTTGACTTGAACCCCCTCTATAATGGCATTTCGGGCGTTGGCGGCGATGTAGCATTGCTTGCCAGCGATGCGAACAGCCTGGATGTCGGTGAGGGCGGCGTTCTGACCCTCACTGTTGAACTTGTGCCCCATAATGCCGGCCCATTCATGAATACAGCGATTGGTACTGGCTCTACTCAGATCGGCACACCTATTACAGATTTTTCACAGAATGGCACAGATCCCGATCCGGATGAGGATTACGACCCGACCAATAACGATGATCCAACACCACTGGAGTTTGAAGGAAACCTCTTCAACCCACCCAAGGGCGATAAAACTTATAGCAATGCCGGGCAGCCCAAACTGGTATGGTCGATTGTCTGGATTAACAATACTAATATCGTTCCGATTGACGCTCGGATGATTGATCCCATCCCCACAGGCTCGGTTTTCCTGAACGATGGCGTTTCGAGTGGTTATCCCTTGCCTGCTGGTGTTTTACCGAAACGTAGCACGGCCAGCGGCGTACAATGTAAAATTGATCCACTTTCGACCCAATCTTCAACCACTTATTGTTACTATGAAGGGCCAACCGAGGATTATCCAAGAGGCAGGATCATCTGGGAGGGGACTCTGGGTCCTGATCTGGGTGCCTCTACGGCGGAACAGGCGATGAACGAAGTGACGATTGAATTTGCCGTCAAGGTCAATAATCGAACAACACGAATGCAGAATGTTGCCGTGTTGGGCGTGGATCTGGATGGTAATGGAACCATTTCGGAAACTGAGGAAACTGCCGTGACTGCTGCCAAGAATTGGGTGGCTGAGGAATTGCCCCAGACCGGTTTCAAACCTGGAGGGTTGACCGTCCTGCCCAGTCAACCGAAGGAACTTATTTACGATCCAACCGGTATGATTATTCAGATCCCGGAAATAGATGTCTACGCCTCCGTGACGACGGTACCTTTCCAGAATGGCGAATGGGATGTGACCTGGCTGGGTAACCAGGTGGGATATCTGGAAGGCTCCGCCTATCCGACCTGGTCGGGCAATACCGTCCTTACAGCGCATAACACGACGGTATATGATGAACCTGGTATATTTGCTGACCTTGATGACCTGTCCTATGGCGATCAGATTGTGATTCGGGCCTATGGGCAAACCTATACCTATGAAGTACGCGAGAAACTGGTGGTCAGGCAAAACGACCTGGCTGCGGCCTTCAAGGAACAGCGTCTGGATTGGGTGACTCTGATGACCTGCGCAGACTTTAGCCCAGCCAAGGGGGAGTATGTCAACCGTTTACTGGTGCGTGCGGTGTTGGTCTCTGTAGGACAGTAAAATAAAAATTAACTCAATATTTAGTCCCGAACCTGAAAATGGTTCGGGACTTTTTGTTTTAAAAAGCTTAGATAAAAGGGAACATGTTCTCGGAAATTTACTGAATAATTCGAGAAAAGGTTATACAAATACTATCTATATAGAGAATTAATTAAATTAACTAACTGGAGAATTTACCATGTCTGAACTTACTAATGGAAATATGGATAAGAAACTTCGCGGACTGCGCCGTTTCAATCTGATTATGGGCTTCTTGCACCTGGTGCAAGGTGTTTTCATGTTCATCATCAGCAATGATACGACCTATCCAATCTATTCCAATTTCCTAACCTTTAACACGAGTACCTATTCTCTGATACCGAATCCCCAGCTATTCTACGAGGTTCCGTTTGGGCCGGCGGTAGCGCTCTTTCTGCTGATCTCTGCAGTGGCGCATTTCTCTTTAGCCACCTTTGGCTATAAGTGGTATATCCGCAACCTGAAGATGGGGATGAACCCCGGGCGGTTCTTTGAATATGCGCTGAGTTCATCGTTGATGATTGTGTTGATTGGTTTGCTGGTTGGCATCTGGGATTTGGGCGCAGTTATCCTTATATTTGCACTGAATGCCACCATGAACCTGTTTGGCATCATGATGGAATATCACAATCAACATACCGAAAAAACGAATTGGACCTCATTCATCTTTGGCAGTCTGGCTGGGATCGTCCCCTGGGTGGTGATCCTGATCTACTTCCTGAGTGCGGTCAATTCTGCAGGCGCAAAACCACCCGCTTTTGTCTATGCCATTATTCCCACCATCTTTGTATTCTTCAATATCTTCGCAGTTAATATGGTGCTGCAATACAAGAAGGTTGGTCCCTGGAAGGATTATCTCTTCGGTGAGAAGGTCTACATTGTTCTCAGCCTTGCAGCCAAAACGACTCTGGCCTGGATGATCTTCACCGGGACATTAGCACCGGTTTAAAGAAACAGATTAACGATATAATCCCCAGGTGGTTTCCAGCTGGGGATTATTGTGTTAATTTCGACCAGGAGCTGTAACCGCTGAGAAAAATGGCAGCGTCGGCATTTTGTTTACGGATGTCGACCTAAAAAAACGCATTTGCGATGGCAAGAATTGAAAAACGGATCGAATCCGCCATGAGATTTTTCCCATGAACGGATCTGCACTCCATTTTGAACGGGACAGCAATTCTTCCTTTTGGATGAGACTGCTGTGGTGCGAAACCCTTTTGGGACTGCTCATTAGTAAACTTAGGACATGAGAATTACAAGGGTGATTGGATTGCTGGCAGTACTGATATTGGTATTTATTTTTTCAAGCTGTGTTCCCTTTGAGCATTACCAACAAACCCAGGCAGCTTTGGAACTGACCGAAACGGCTGCTGTCTGGACTGCAACTTCAACACCCACCGCAACGGCCACCGCGACCCAAACACTTACAATCACGCCCAGTCCAACGGTCACCTCCACACCAACAGAAACGCCAACCCCAACGATCACCAACACACCCACGATCACCCCCAGTCCGACCTATGATTTTCCGGATGTGGAGGTCAGTGTGGCCGCCGCGCACTGCCGTTACGGCCCCTCCAAAGCCTATCTGCATGCAGCCGATCTTTATGAGGGCGATCACGGGATTGTTGACGGCCGCTGGCCTTACAGCAACTGGCTTTATGTGAAATGGGATAAGTTGAATTATCATTGCTGGGTATCGCCCTCGGTTGTGGAAGTGACGGGGGATATTTCCTCACTTTATTTTGTTGACCTGCGTCTGGACCGGGTGGGGACCAATATGTATGGGCCGCCCCAGAATGTGCGGGCCTCTCGCAAGGGAGATCAGGTTACAATCTCCTGGAACAAGGTATGGATGACCGAGGATGATGACCGCGGCTACTTGATCGAAGCCTGGGTTTGCCAAGATGGCTCTTATCTCTGGTGGCCGGTTAGTTTTCCCGATCAATACACTACCAGCTACACGGTCACTGACGACAACTCCTGCAGCATGCCTTCTTCCGGGAAACTCTACACGGTCGAAAAGCATGGCTTTTCAGAACCGGTGACTATCCCCTGGCCGGATTATTAGGTATGTTTTTTTCTGCTGGAATTTATATTATCATTAAGCAAATTTCGGGGACGAGGTTAACCTACGATAGGTAAATACACACCTAACTTTCACATGAGCGTTATTATCTAACCTTAGAAATACAATTTGGTTTATTTGCTCATTTAATCTTCAAAAGAGACGACTTTCATATACCTGCGTAAAGGGTATTCGCCATCGTGCGGCATGCCGCAGTAACTCGTGGACATTCGCGCACCGCTGGTTATCCGAACGACACAGGTTTGCGAGAGAAGACGCTCCAAAACGGCTTTCTTCTCCAGATCACAGACTAAGGCGACGGTTTGCAGATGGTTTTTATATTTCAGTAATTCAGCAAGCAGTTTGCCTTGTGGTAAGGGCTTCACCCAGCAATTGCGAAACCTATAGGATGGGTGCAGGGTCGGGTCTTCATAGGCGATCACGCTGCAATGCTCTGCCCGAAATACAAGTTTCTCTGTCCCTGGGGCTTCAAGCTCCTCGGTGGTGAGTTTGAGCGTGATCTGCGCATCCAAATACGGGTCCTCAGGTTGGGGCATGCTGGCGGCTTTGGCGTTCAGGATTTTTAGAAAACGCCTGGCAAAGCGCACAACTTCCTCAAAATTATCCGTATCTAAATAGATTCCCTGGCAGGAATTACATAAAACCTGGTTGGTGTCACAGATATTGAAGGCTATTTCGTCCAGTTCTTCATCCGGGATGTCGAGCCCGGAGACATAGGCGAAGCTGATCTTATGCCCCCATTCAATGATGCGGGTGTTTGGTTTGGTCATCTTTCTGACGGCACTGATCGCGGCATCACCGCCCCAGACGACGATAGCATCGGCACACTCAGCCATGGCCTCCATCGCGTCGAGGTCTGTTGAGGGTGTGTCGAAAACGAATACATAGCCGGCAATCTCAGGATAGAAATGAATAAGCTGCTGCAGGAGGGCAATGGAAAGCCCGTTGTCTTTACCCGGGAGCTTTAAAATGTTGATATTGCCGGTCAATAGCCCTTCGAGGACACTAAACACCGGCAGGGCATCCATATTTCCGGCCGCAATATGAAGCAGCGTCCCCAGGGGCCGCCACGCCTTACGGACGGGCTGATCATAACCATAGGGCGGGAACGGCTCATCAAGGGGCTCGCCGAACTCTGCGTTCAACCGGTTTTCCAGGTAGGCCCGGGATAACATCAATTTGACGGTGGCTAACTCTCGCCGGGCTTTCTCCTTCGCCATGCCCAAATTGACCAGCAGGTCCAGGTGATCCTCCGCGTTCAACAGCAGGGAAAGGGAATCACAGGCATCAATTACCCGTGGAATGGACAGGGGTTCTCCAAGATGGGTTTTGAGGATTAGTTCGGGCAGCCTGTTCAGCTGCGACTTGCTTTCCTCGTCCGGCATGATCCGACCTGAAATTAGGTTCATTTTTTCCCTCCCAATAAGGCGGCGGCATCGGTTGTGCAGGTCTGGATCTGGCTTACGCCAGCGCGGCCGAGTAAATCAAAATAGGGGGTCTTGATTCCACAGCCGCATTGTATGCCATCATGCAGGACGGCAAGGTCATCCGTAACCACACTGGCAATGGGCATGCTCAGGACGAGGGGGGAGACGAAACTCAACAGACCCAAGCTGCCATTTGGCACCGGTTGTAGGGTACTCACGTCCCGAATGATCACCCGGCTGTAAATCGGTACATGAAAATGTCCGTTTCCACACTTGCAATAGGGCAGCGGGTGTTCGACTGCGCTGAAGAATTCAAAACAATGGGTTTTTTCGATGCCCAGAGTCTCTTGGATGAGCTGGAAAAAACTCTCACGATCAATTTCCTCGTTGGAGAATTGCTTCCATCCGCCCCCCAACAGGATTTTCGAGTGCCGATTGAGTTTCAGTTGGATATGGTTTTCCTTGAGCGTGTTGGTCAGGAAATACATATGCGATGGGAATCCCACAAAGCGCACCGGGAAGCCCTGTTGGGCATAGCGGTGGAGCGTTTTTGTTAATCCCTCGATATCCAATTCGTAATCCGTGCCAGTGTCTCGCAAAGCATAGGCGCGGTGGAGGGCAGGGGCGAATTTGGTGGTGTTATAGGCTGTCTTGATTGCGCCCATCTGGGTGTGCTCGCTGGGTTCATAGCCCAGAATGATGTAATTCGTGGGCCTGAGGGACAGAATGTGATGGTAGGAAAAGAAGCGGATCATCATCAGGATGCCGGTGAGGAGCGATTTGAGGTCAAACCCGACCTGGCTTTGGGCTCCCTTTGTTCCGGATGAGGTGGCCTTGATGACCAGTTTTTCCTCGGGAATCGAGAAGATTCGATTGCGCTTGAAATAGAGGGTGGGGATGACGGGAATCTTCGCCAGGTAGTCTTCTGAGGTGAGGTTTTCGAGGTGGAATCCCGCGGTTTCCAGCATCTGACGATAGGGCGGGCAGTGATCCCGGTGGAAATGGATGGTGTCCCGCATCAGGCGCAAGAAGATCGGCTGTGACTTTGTCAGGTCGTAAGGGTTTCGCTGTCCGAAGAGTTTCAGTCGATCATTCATGGCAAGAGACCTTGGATTGGGGGGAAGTTGATAATTGCTGGCTATATTGTATGGCAGGTTCGGTAATCCTTCCAGTAGTAAGTTGATCCTACCTCGCCATAATACGTGCGTTCCGGCAGGGAATAAACTTGGCCCTCCATGCTACACATGATGGAATTTCCGTTATACTCATCCTATGACCACGCTCACCGGCACTGTTGAACGTATCACCTATACCAACCCGGAAAATGGCTACACTGTTTTGCGCTTGCGGCCGGAATTGAGCCCGGGTGAAAGCCTGCCGGGGATTGGCCTGGATGGGCTTATCACGGTGGTGGGCAATTTGCCGGACGTGGCAGCGGGGGAACAGCTTAGGCTGGAAGGGGATTTCACCAGCCATCCCAAGCACGGTTTGCAGTTCAAAGCTACTAATCTGGAAAAATTAAAACCCGTCACGCTTGAGGGCATCGAACGCTATCTCGGTTCGGGCATGATCAAGGGGATTGGGCCGGAAATGGCCCACCGAATTGTGGCGCACTTCAAAGCTGAGACATTGGATGTGATTGAGAAGGACTCCTGGCGGCTGCGCGAGGTGCCGGGGATTGGCCCGGACCGGATGGCAAAAATCATCACAGCCTGGGAAGCGCAGAAACAGGTCAACGCGATCATGATCTTCCTGCACAGCCACAAGATCACCACCAACCTGGCGGTCAAGATTTATAAAACATATGGCAACGAGGCGTTGGAGGTTCTGCGTCAGAATCCCTACCGTCTGGAGCAGGATATCTATGGGGTGGGTTTTAAGACGGCAGACCGGATTGCTCGTGATCTGGGGCTGCCGGTGGATCATCCCTCCCGGATTGAGGCCGGCTTGGCTTACGTGCTGGAGCAGAGCCAATCCGAGGGGCATGTCTTTCTGCCGGAAGCGCTGCTATTGGAAAAAGCGACTGTGCTGTTGGGAGTGGATCCTGGGCTGCTCAACCCGGCAGTGGCACGCCTGATCGCCGAGGACCGTATCCGGCGGGAACCGGTTGTGCTGCGGGATGCGGAATTGGGTGATCAAACAGTGGATGCGGTTTATTTGCGGCTGTTCCTTTCAGCGGAAAAAGGCGTAGCAAATCGCTTGCATGACCTGCTGTCCGTCCCTATCCCTGCCCGCCAGGGGCAGTTCAACCTGGCTTCCGATACGCTTTCGGAAGAGCAGCTTGCCGCGCTGGAGCACACCCTGCAAAGGCCGGTCAGTGTGCTCACCGGCGGCCCCGGCACGGGCAAGACCACCTGTATGCGGGCCCTGATTGAGCTGCTGGAGGGCTGGGGTGTGCGCTATGCTCTGGCTTCACCCACCGGTCGGGCCGCTAAACGCCTGACAGAGACTACCGGCCGGCCTGCCAGCACAATCCACCGCCTCCTGGGATATTCACCGGAGGGCGGTTTCCGGCATTACGAGAAGAATCCGCTGGCAATTGAATTTCTGGTGGTGGATGAGGCTTCCATGCTGGACCTGATGCTGACTCATCAACTTTTGCGGGCTCTCAAACCCGGCACCCAGGTGCTGTTGGTGGGGGATGTGGACCAGCTGCCTTCTGTGGGGGCGGGGGACGTACTGCGGGACATTATCCGGTCGGGGGTGGCGGCGGTCTCCCGGCTGCGGACGATTTATCGCCAGGCGGGCGATTCGGCGATTATCACCAATGCTCATCGCATCAACCAGGGGCAGATACCAGAGTTTTCATCATCTGAAACGGGGGATTTCTTCCTCTTCCCGGCCGATTCAGCAGAAAAGGCAGCCGAATGGGTGGTGGACCTGGTCGCAAACCGGATATCAGCAACCTTCGATCTCGACTCGCTGCGGGAAATTCAGGTGCTTTCGCCAATGTACCGTGGGGCGGCGGGGGTGGATGCGCTCAACCAGCGGCTGCAGGCCGCAATCAACCCGCCCGCAAAGGACAAGGTCGAGCAGAAATTGGCTGGCGGAACCTTCCGGGTGGGGGATAAGGTGATGCAGATCCGCAATAATTACGACAAGGATGTCTACAACGGCGATATCGGCCTGCTGATCGGTATAAATCGGATCGACCAGACGCTTACCGTACGGATGGACGATGTCCGTGAAGTGGAGTATGATTTCACTGAAGCGGATGAACTGGTGCTGGCCTATGCCGTTTCGGTGCATAAGGCGCAAGGCTCTGAGTTCCCGGCCGTAGTGATGCCGGTGCTGACCCAGCATTACGTGATGCTGCAGCGCAATCTGCTCTACACGGGAGTGACCCGGGCGGCAGAGAGGTGTGTTTTGGTGGGAAATAAGAAGGCAATTCGCATAGCTATTAATAATGATACGGTAGCAAAGCGTTACTCCGCGTTGGCGGAAAGACTGCGTTCAAACTGAAAGAATGGAAAAAATCAAAGCCTATCAACCCTAAATCATGAAAGGGGACAGCATGGAGAAAAAAGAAGCCTTTTTTATCTTGATAATAGCGGTTTTACTGTCAGCATGTGTGAATGCCGGGACAAGTCAACCAACGCCTGCCGCCACTGAGGTGTCAATCCTGACGATTGAGGAGCGGCCGTTGTTGGCTCAGGAATCGGTGGAAGATGTGCTTTTAGTCTATGAGGACGAACCCTGGGCCACATCATCCGGCGTTCAAAGTCGACTGACCATTGGTGAGGATGTTTATTCATATTTCATGGAGGAAGAACCGATAGAAGAAGGGGTGGGGGATCAAACCCCTAATTTGCCCAATCTTATCCTCCTGAAAAATGGTGAGCGAGAGATGTCGATCCCATTGGGTGAACTACAAACGATTACCCCGATTTGGGCTTTTGTAGCCAGTGAGGGAGATTGGTACCTCGAACTATATCGAGAGGCAGGCGTTTTGGATGAAAATGGACAGGAGTTAGCTGTTGGGGGTGTTATTTACAAAAATGGAGAATCGCTCAACGCGCTCAACGATTATGACGAAGCCTTTGGCCTTCATCTACTTTCGGGTTTGCCATTCTATTTCTATATGCGGGATGGTGCCTTTGGATACGTTTATAACGGGGATGAGACACCTTTGGATTACAGCGATATTCGCCATTATGGCTGCTGCAGCGCGGGGATGGCCAACCCCCGCGGCTCGGAAGACAGGGTGGTGATCTTTGCCACTCGGGGGGATCAGCGTTATCTGGTGATGATTGGCGATTTCTGAGTCGCGCATAACGGACAAATGTATTGTCGGATGCCCCTCATTGCTGCGAGCGTTATTTACTTAAAATAAGCCAATCAGAGGATAATACGAATAAATCTTCGAAGAGGTCAGGATAATGAAAAGAGCATTCATGCTAACCGTGATAATGATGACATTGTTAGCAGGTTGTGTACAAGCTGAACCACCAAAAATCGTAGAGACTCAGACGCCTACCGCCACAAAAGAACCCTCACCCACTTGCACAGCAGCGCTGTCCATTCTGGAACGGGTGACCACCACGCCTGGAATAGGTGGGGCGTTGACAATTAAGGAACATCCTCTGAAGGCGCGGGAGGATGTTGAGGCTGTCCTGGCTAAATATGAAGATGCAGAATGGTCTCCCCTTCCGCCTCGGCCTATTTCTGTTGAGATTGGAGGGGAAGTCATCTCTTTTCGTGAAAAGGTGATTCCCGAGGAGGAGGTCGAAGAATCATTTTTATTGCATGTGGAGGTGGCCATTTACAGTAATGATGAGCCATGGATGATTATTCCGATAGGCACTCTGAAAGGAGGGTCTATTGTGTTTGGAATCTATTCGGATGGTTCATCCTGGTACCTCGAAGTGGATCAGGGCGAGGCTTTTTATCATGAGGATGGCACATTGGAATTCCCTATCGTGGGTGATATTTATCGAGATGGGATCTCTCTAAATGAGACAGAAGGCTATGATGAGTCCTTTGGCTTCGCAATCATCAACGGCTATCCTTTTTACTTTTTTGTGCGAAATGGTGGTTATTACTATCACTATAATGGCAATGACTATGCTCTGACCTACACCCATATTACTCATCACATGTGCTACAGTGGAAGTATGGCAGAACCACGCGCTTATAAAGATCAGGTGGTTTTCTTCGCCGATCGTGGCGACCAGCGATATCTGGTGATGATTGGGGATCTTTGAGTAAAGTATGCTCGTGGGTTAAAACAGGGTAAATTCACTAAGAACTTATGGAGAACATTGAAAAAATTGAATCCCAATGTATTCCCCGTTATAATTACCGATTGAAACATCAATATCCGTTCGGCGGACCTGCTCACCAATAAACCCCGTCTTTGCCTGCCAGAGACTCTGCAACGCTCCCCCGAATCAACACAAATAATAATTTATGTCCATTCGCAACCTGATCATTCTCAGCCAGATCAACCCGCCTGCTCAGCGCAGCCGGGTTTTGGTGCGTGAGCGGATCAATAAACGCCTGGAAGGCGTGCTGCATCACCCGCTGACCATTCTGGAGGCGGGCACGGGCTATGGCAAAAGCACGGCCATCCTTTCATTCCTGCGGGAAAAGGATCTGCCGGTCTACTGGTTCACCCTCTCCGGTACGGACCGCGACCCCAAACTATTCCTCGCCAAACTTTTCACAGCTTTCAACCAGCATGACAGCCAGATCGGTGAGGAAGCGCTGCGGATCCTCGACATGCCTGAATCCACGCAACAGGAGGCGATGATCGCATTCCTAAATGCGCTGGCCGTTCACCTGACCGAGGATGCCCTTTTCATTCTGGACGACTATCACCGCATGTTGGACGTTTCGGATGTGATGGGTTTCATCGACTGGATGATCGAGAACCTGCCCCCCAGGCTGCATGTGGTTATCGCCACCCGTCATACGCTGGATTTTCCCTCCATGAATAAATGGCGGGTCAAAGGCGCCTTGCTGGAGATCAGCAAGGACGATCTGACTTTCATCAATGATGAGATTGAGCAGCTGTTCGTTAGCCAATATGATATCCAACTTGACGAGGACACAGTAGCCCAACTGCTCGAGAAAACCGAAGGGTGGGCAATCGGGCTGCAGATGGTCTGGCAGACGCTCCAAAATAACCCCGGGATGACCATTCAGCAGGTGCTGGAGGATGAGCGTCAATCCCGCACGGCCCTGTTTGATTACCTGGCCGAGGAAGTGCTGGCCGGGCAGACCCCCGAACGGCAGGATTTCCTGCTGGCGACCTCGATCCTTTCAAAGCTGGACAGCAGCACCTGTGACTTCCTGCTGACCATTGATTCCAGCGATAAGATCCTCACAGATCTGCACAGCAGCGGCCTCTTCATTGAGGAATTACGCCCGGGCGTCTATCGCTACCATCAGATTTTCCGTGAATTCTTGCTCAACCGCTTGCAGCAGGACACCCGGCGCGTTGTGGAACTGCACCGCAAGATTGCCAGTTATTTCTCGGCTCACGAGTACTGGGAGGAAGCGATCAACCACCTCCTTTTGGCCAGCGACTATCACCAGATCAACCAGATTCTGGAGAACATTGGCCAGAAGATGATCCGGGATGGCCGTCAGGAATCGATCAACTACTGGATCACCCAGATCCCTGTAAGCATCCGGCGTAACTATCCCTACCTGATCTTCCTGCTAGCCGAGGTTAATCGCTACCTGGGCCATTTTGAAGATGCGCTGGAGTATTACCACGCGGCCGAAAGGCTTTATCGCCGGCGCGACAATCACCTGGGTGTGTCGCAGGCTTTGACGGGGCAGGGGCGTGTATTCCTGGACACCATTCGCCCCAATAACGCCAACCAGCTGCTGCAGGACGCCCTCAAGCTGTTGAATCCGGTGGAGATGAAGGAAGAGGTCGCCGACCTGCTGGTGCTGACCGCAGAAAACCAGTTGAACCTTGGGCTGCCCGATAGTGCTGAGTCCCTGCTTCAGCAGGCCAGCCAGCTCCGGCCGGAACTGGATATGGAGACCGATCTGATCCAGGCCCGGATCCTCCTGCGGACCGGTCGCTTGCAGGAGGGGATTGACCTTTTGCAGGACCGAGAAGCCAACAATCCGGCTCTGGTCCCGCCTTCCCGGCCGCAACGTTTTCACCGTGAAAGCACCCTGCTGCTGTCGCTCTTCTATGCCATCACCGGCGAGAGTGAAAAAGCTGACCGCTATGCCCGCATGGGGATTGAACTCGGCAAGCTGCTGCAATCCACGTTTGTGCAGTCGGTGGGGTATATGCGCCTGGGGCATGCCGTCTTGCTCTATTCCCAGCATCCATTCAATGAGGATGGGCTGGAACAGGCGATGAAGATGTATCAGGTAGCGATTGACAAGGTGGACGTGACCCGGATCCATGTCGAACCGCTTTGGGGGATGTGCCGAGCGCTGGGTTATACCTATCACATCCAGCAGGCGGAGCAGCTGGCCCTTGAATCGCTGGAGATCGCCAAGAAGGCCGGCGACGAGTGGATCAGCATTCTGATCCAGCTCTCATTAGGTGCAGGCGAGGTGCTGACCGGTAATTATGAGGCCGCCCAGCAATACCTGACCACGGCCGAGATCTCGTCCATCAAAGTTAAAGATAATTTCGCGCTCAGTGTGGCGCGGATGTGGCTGGCCTTGCGGGCCTGGCGGCAGGGTTATCAGAACACGGCGTTCGGTTACCTCGAAAAGATGCTGCCAATCGTCCAGGAGCATGGCTACGAATTCCTGCTGACCCGGGAGAGCCTGTTGGGGCTTAAGGACCGGGAGATGATCTACCCCCTGCTGTTGGCCGCGGCGGAGAATAACGTTGAAACGTCCATTATCACCAGTCTGCTCAAAGAACGGGGTCTCGAACCGGAAATCTACCACCCGGGGTATTCGCTCTGGGTGCAGACCTTTGGGGGATTCAAGGTCTGGCGCGGGGACCAACCGGTGGACCCGGAAGAGTGGAAGCGGGAGAAAGCCCGGTTATTATTCCAGCTGCTGGTGGGCCATAAGGATAAATGGCTGCACCGCGACCAGATCATCTCGATGCTCTGGCCTGATACGCCGCTGGAAAATGCCAACAATTACCTGAAGGTGATCCTCAACACGCTTAACCAGGTGCTGGAACCCGACCGGCCGCGGGGTGAAGTTGCTTTCTTTGTGGAACGCCGTCAGGAACTTTACCGCTTGAATCCGAAAGCGCGGATCATCGTGGATGCCGAGATGTTCGCCCGACAGACCAGCGATGGCTCACTGTCCGCGCTGGAAAGCGCCGTCAAGCTCTACCGGGGGCGTTATTTTGAGGGCTGTTACGCCCAAGAATGGCTGATGATTGACGCGCAGTATTATCACCAGCAGTTCCTGCTAGCCGCCGAACGGCTGACCGCCCAGCTTCTGGATGAGCAGGACTTCGAACGTGCTCTGGAAGTGACCTATAAGATTCTGGGGGAGGACCCGCTTTGGGAATCAGCTTATCGTTCGCAGATGACGATCTTCCACGATATGGGTCGGCCTTCGATGGTCAGGGAAGTCTATAAGCAATGCCAGGATGTCTTCCGGCAACAGATGGACAGTGCCGTCTCAACCGCGACGGTGGAGCTGTATGAATCTCTAATTTTAGATCCAAATCCCGTTTAATTTTCCTTATATTTGTTACCGCCCCGTAACCGTTTTGTAATTCCACCTTGCTATACTTCAGTTGGAAGAGAGCCCTTGCGTCAATTTTTCCGCGCAATGGATAAAAATTTTATACCAAACAGGAGAATCATAATGCGTTTGAAGGACAAAGTGTGTCTGATCACGGGTGGCGCCGCGGGGATTGGAAAAGCCACCGCCATTAAATTCGCTAATGAAGGCGCGAAGGTAGTGCTTTGCGATGTGGACCCCGAAGCGGGCGAAGCTCTTGCCAAAGAACTTGGCAACGGTGCGGTTTTCTATAAGGTCGATGTGACCGATCGCGAAGCCGTCCAGGAGTGGGTTGATGATGTTATTGACAATTTCGGCCGGGTCGATGTGCTGGTCAATAACGCCGGGATCACTCGGGACGGTCTTTTTGTTAAGTATAAGAATGGTGAGGTCGTCAGCCAGATGTCGGAAGATGCTTTCGATCTGGTGGTCAAAGTGAACCTCAAGGGCGTTTTCAACTGCGCTCAGGCCGTCACACCCCAAATGATCAAGCAGGGCGGCGGGGTGATCCTTAACGCTTCCTCCATTGTGGGCCTCTATGGCAACTTCGGCCAGACCAACTATGCCGCCACCAAGTTTGGTGTGATCGGCATGACCAAGACCTGGTCCCGTGAGCTGGGCCGCTATAACATCCGCGTGAACGCGGTTTGCCCTGGTTTCATCCTGACCGAAATGGTCCAAAAGATGCCCGATAAGATCCTTGAAGGTTTGGCTGCCAAAACGCCTTTGGGCCGGATGGGCAAGCCGGAAGATGTCGCCAACCTCTATTGCTGGCTGGCCAGCGATGAGGCAGCCTATATCAGCGGCACCGCTATCAGCATTGACGGCGGCATGGTGCTGGGCACCTAATGCCACATTGAAGCGAGTATCACATTTATATTCTAGAAACGAGGTCTTAGATGGAACGATATGCCAATATTATCGGTACCGGTCGTTACGTCCCGAAGAACGAAATCACCAATGCCACCTTTGCTGAATGGATGGGCGAGGTCAGTCCCAAACTGGCGGAGGTCGTTGGTAAGTTTGAAGCCAGCTCCAATATCAAGACCCGCTTTTTTGCGGATGAGGATATGGCCACTTCAGACCTGGCGGTAGAAGCCGCCAGGGACGCGCTGAAAGATGCCGGGATCAAACCCGAAGATGTGGACCTGATCATCCTCGGCACGGACTCACCGGATTACATTACCCCTGCCACTTCCGTGGTCGTGCAGGAAAAACTGGGCGCCAAGAACGCCGGCACTTTCGATGTGGGCTGTGCCTGCGCCAGCTTCCCCACAGGGCTTTCCCTGGCTTCCGGCCTGATTGCCACCAACCCGAACCTTAAGTATGTCCTGGTGATCGGTGCGTATATGATGCACCGCCTCTCGGATTACAAGCATGATGTGATGGCCTTCTTCTATGGGGATGGCGCTGGGGCGGCTGTGATGGCTCCCAGCGATAAACCTGGTTTCATTTCCTCCACCTTCTTTGCCGATGGTGCTTATTACAAGCACTGGGGCATTTATGCCGGCGGCACGGCTGAGCCTGCCACGGTTGAAAACCTGGAGAGCGGAAAGACCAAAGTTCGCCTGATCACTGCCTTCCCGCCAGAGGTAAATAATGAAGGCTGGCCGAAACGGGTGCGTGAAGTTGCCGAGAACGGCGGTTTTGAGATCTCCGATATTGATTTCGTGATTTTCACCCAGGTCCGGCTCAACAGCATCAAGCTGGTGATGGAAGAACTTGGTTTGCCGATTGAAAAAGCGCACTGGATCATGGATAAATGGGGCTACACCGGCTCCGCCTGTCTGCCAATGGCTTTTGATGATGCCCGCAAGCTGGGCAAGATCAAATCCGGCGACCTGGTGGTTTTTATCGGTTCCGGTGTGGGTTATAACCAGGCCGGCGTTGCCATCCGCATGCCCTAAGAATTGGAGAGAGTAGACTATGCCAACCACCAAGCGCTTCATCGATAAATACCTGACGGCTGAAGAGGCTGTCCGGCTGGTCAAACCTCACCAGACCATTGGGGTCGGCATTGCGGGCTCTGAACCGGTTGGGTTGATGACCGCAATGGCGGATTATGCCGAAGAGCTGGAAGGTGTTCATTACTGGACCTGCCTGCCCATGCGTCCGTATGATATTTTCACCAAACCGGAAATGGGCGGCCATATCTTCAATGAAAATTGGTTCTACAGCATCGCCGACCGTCAGGTGCACCCGGAAGGGCGGGTTTCGTATATTCCTAATAACCTGCACCGGGCAGCCACCGATAAGCTCTACGCCACCGGCGGCCATCTGGATGTCTTCATGGGCACAGCAACACCACCCAATGATGAAGGCTATATGTCCCTCTCCCTGGGAATGATTGTTCAGAAGGATCTGTTGGAAGCGGCTGATCTGAAGATTCTGGAAGTGAACGAGAACCTGCCCTGGACCAATGGCGATACCCTCGTCCATGTCTCCGAGGTGGACTATCTGGTGGAAAACAACGTTCCGCTGGTCGAACTGCCGTCCGTTCTACCCTCCGAGATCGAACAGCAAATTGGCGGTTTCATTGCTGACCTGATCGAAGATGGCTCGACGATCCAGTTGGGCATTGGCGGGATTCCGAATGCGATCACGGCTTTCATTATGGAGCGTAAGGACCTCGGTGTGCATACCGAGATGATCGTGGATGGTTTTGTGGATCTGGTTGAAGCAGGTGTGGTGACCAATGCCAAAAAGACGCTCCATCCCGGCAAGATGATCGGCGCTTTTGCTCTGGGCACCAGAAAACTCTATGATTATCTCAATCACAATCCGGATGTTGAGATGTATCGGGGCCATTATACCAATGACCCCTATGTGATCGCTAAGAACAACAAGATGATCAGCGTCAATACCGCCCTGCAGGTGGATCTCATCGGCCAGGTTTGCTCCCAGAGCATCGGTACCCGCCAGTTCAGCGGAACCGGTGGCCAACTCGATACCCACCGCGGCGCACAGATGTCCGAAGGTGGGCGCGGCATTATTGCCTTGCGCTCAACAGCCAAGAACGGCAGTATTTCCACCATTGTCCCAACGCTGGCTCCCGGCGCCGGCGTGACCGTGCCCAGCCAGGACGTGGATACGATCATCACCGAATATGGTGTTGCGGAATTGCGGGGCCGTTCAGTGCACGACCGGATGGAGGCTCTGATCAGGGTTGCCCATCCCAATTTCCGGGACTGGATCCGCGATGAAGCTGACCGTCTGGGCATTGTGCCCAAGACCCGGTTCTTTGTTGGAGGTCACGATGAGTGAGTTAATTGGAAAGTGGGTCCAGAAAGAAGGCCAGCCCTATGCCGGTTTGTGGTTCGTTTTTGGCGAGGACGGTTGTTTTGAAGCCCAGTATGAAGCGATGGGAATCGTTTCTAGCGGCACCTATCTGGTTGAAGGTGGCATGATCACCATGCAGCAGACGGAACACACCTTAGGTTTCGTTGGCGAGTTCAAAGGATTATTTGAGATTAATGGCCCGGAATTGAAGATGGCGCTGGCTGCCGGTCCCGGACAGAACCGTCCAGCTGATCTCTCCGATGCCCGGGTTTACATCAAAGCATAAGTCAGGATATAGAGGATTTGAATGAGTAAATCAAAATGGTCCAGAGGCGTCGCTGTCGTTGGCGCTGGCATGAGTAAGTTTGGGGCATTCCCCGATAAGACCTCCCGTGACCTTGTTGTGGAAGCTTTCAAGGATCTGAAGAAGAGCATGGATAAACCTTTGGATCCGAAAAAGATTGAGGCTTTCTATCTCGGGAATTTCAGCAGTGATCAATTTGAGAAGCAGGCCCATTTCGCACCCATTCTGGCCAGCTGGCTGGGGCTTTCCCCCATCAGCGCCATCCGGGTTGAAGATGCCTGCGCCAGCGGCGCCGTGGCTATCCGTCAGGCAGCCCTGGCAATCGCTTCCGGTGAATATGACGTTGTTCTGGTGGCCGGTCTAGAGAAGATGACAGACCTTCACATTTCGGAAATTACAGAGGTCCTGGGCACCGCAGCCGACACACAGTTTGAAATTCCGGCAGGTTTCACCTTCCCCGGGTTCTATGCCGCGATGGCGACGGCCTATATGCATGAATATGGCGCGGACCGGAATGCCTTCTTCGATGTTGCGATCAAGAACCATAAAAATGGCGCACTCAACGATAAAGCGCAGTTCGATCAGACGATTGAACAGATCAGGGAAGCCAAGAAGGCCCGCGCGGTGAAGAAAGGCCGCCCGGAACCGACCTGGAAGACCGACCTGGAATTCCTGCAGGACCCGAAGGGTAACCCCAACATCGCCTGGCCGATGACGCTCTTTGATTGCTCGCCCGTTTCCGATGGCGGTGCAATGGTCTTGCTGGTCTCGGAAGACTTGGCAAAAGAGTTCTCTGATTCACCGATTTACCTGATCGGCAGTGGGCAGGCCAGCGATGGCGCTCTGCCAGAGAGGGAAACCCTTACAGGCATCCCCGCTGCTGAAAAAGCCGGGAAACAGGCTTATGAAATGGCCGGGCTGACCTCTGATGATATTGACCTGGCTGAAGTCCATGACTGCTTCACGATAGCCGAGATCATGGCGAGTGAGGATTTGGGCTTCTTCCCACGAGGTGAAGGCTGGAAGGCCGCCATGGAAGGTAAGACAGCTCGTGAAGGCGAACACCCGATCAACACTTCCGGTGGTCTGAAAGCCAAAGGTCATCCGGTGGGTGCTTCCGGCGTTGCCCAGGTGGTTGAGATCTGGAAGCAATTGCATGGGATTGCGGGCGAGCGGCAGCTTCCCAATTCCCCCAAGATCGGCCTGACCCATAACGTCGGCGGCTCCGGACAGACCTGCGTCGTCAATATCTACGAGCGGAGAGACTGAGATGAGTGAATTTGCATTGACCAATAAAGAATTCTTCCGTGCCCTGGGTGTTGGTGAACTGATCGGCTCCAAATGTCTGGATTGCGGTGAAGTATCCATCCCGCAGCGGGAGATCTGCCCGGTTTGCTTTTCCCAGAGGACGGAGATAGTGTCATTCTCCGGTCAAGGGAAACTGGCAGCTTATACTGTCATCAGCGTCCCACCAGTCAAGATGGCCAAGGCAGGGTATGATGGAAAGAATCCCTATTGTGTAGGTGTTGTAACTTTATCAGAGGGCCCTCGGATTTCAGCACAGATCCTGGATATGGATCTGGCGCATCCCGAGAATATCAAGATTGGGACTGACTTGCAGATGGCCATCATCAAGCGTGAAGAAGATGGTATCCAAAACACTTATTTGGCTTTCAAGCCGGCCTGATGGAAAGGGACTGACGTGCCGAAGATTGGTGTGAATGGGATTGAACTTTATTACGAACTATCCGGGCCAGAAGATGCCCCGGTGTTGGTGCTTTCCAATGGTGTGATGATGAGCACGGCCAGTTGGGCCTTTCAGAGGGCGGCGCTTGAGCCGCATCTGCGGGTGCTGCTCTATGACTGCCGTGGAATGTGGAAGTCGGACCACCCCGAAGAACCCTATTCGATGTCCCAACATGCTGATGACCTGGCCGGACTGCTGGAAGCGCTGGGGATTGAAAAAGCCCATATCGCGGGTACATCCTATGGGGCAGAGGTCAGTATGTCCTTTGCCATTCAATATCCGCATAAGACCCAATCGCTGATTGTGATTGATGGCGTCAGCGAGATCCATCCCCTGTTGCGCGCCCAAACCATGCCCTGGTTGATGGCTGCGGAAAAGCATGATGCTGAATGGCTGCTCAAGACGTCCTATCATATGAACTTCGCCGAAGACTGGATCAAAGTCAATCAGGCCTTCATTGACGCTTCGGTGGAACGCTATGCCGAATTGGACATGGATGCCCTGGCCAGGCTGATGAAGGCCTTTTATGCCCTGGACCTAACGGACCAATTAAGTGCCATCAAAGCGCCTGCCTTGGTCATTGCCGGCGAAGAGGACCTGATCAAAGGACGAGAATACGCTGAAATTATCTCCGCCCAAATCCCTGGCAGTGAGTTTGTCATGGTTCCCGGTTCGGGACATGCGCTCTGCCTGGAGAAACCAGCGGTGTTGAATACGCTGCTGTTGGGCTTTGTTACTAAAAATTCACCATAAGGAGGTGTTATATCCTCGATTCATATTTTGGAACCAAGCAAAACACCTATTTTCTAACTCACTAGAAGGAGTAAAAAGGATGAAAAAAGCTAGATTAACCGTTTTGACCCTATTGGTCATCATTCCCCTGGTTTTGGCTTCCTGTGTGACCCAGGTCACCGAGACAGACGAACCCATGGTGGAAGAGACTGAAGCCGTTATCGAAGAACCGGTGGCGGAAACCGAAGTCACCGAGCCCGAGGGTGAGGAACTTGGTGAAGTCCTGAAGATCGGACAGCTCTCGATGCTTTCCGGCTCTATGGCACTCTATGGTCAGCAGCAGGTTCGCGGCTTTGAATTGGGCCTCGAATATATGTCTGGTGGCGAAATGGACGAAGAAGGCCGCTATATCATAGCTGGTCGTCCCGTTGAAGTGATCACCAAAGACACCGAAGGCGATCCCGAGAAGGGTGTTGCCCTGGCGTTGGAACTGATCGAAAAAGATGGCGTCGAACTCATTCAGGGTCCTGTGTCCTCCTCTGTGGCAGCCGCTCTCACGACTGTTGCTCAGGAAAACGAGATTATCCTGATGGTTGACCCTGCGGCGTCCTCCTATACCACAGGCGCTTACTTCAACCCCTATGTTTTCCGCACCTCTCGCACCAATTTTGATGACACGCTCGTTATTGCCAAGTATCTGGTTGAGAATATTGGGCCGAAATTTGCCCATATCGGCATTGACAATGCTTTTGGTCAGGGCTCGGGTATTGCGTTGGCTTACTCCGTTGAGCAATTCGGCGGGGAAGTTGTTGCTAACATTTATGCCCCATTCGACACCACCGACTTCACCCCCTACATCCAGCAGGCTTTGGATAGCGGCGCTGACAACCTGTTCCTCACCTGGGCTGGTGTTGGCTATGTGACTCTGTTCCAGCAGCTGGCTGACCTGGGCGCACTCGATGAGATGACCGTGGCCACCGGTTACGGTGACAATGCTTCCTTCGCAGCCGTCTACGGCGCAGCAATGGATCAGATCGGTCTGAATGTTTATCATTACACTGTTCCGAACACTGAGGTCAATGACTGGCTGACAGCCCGCCATCTCGAAGAATACGCCGAACCGCCAGACCTCTTCACCGCTGGTGGTATGGCCTCTGCCATTGCCCTGGCTTCCGCTCTTGAGGTGACCGGTGGCGATACAAGCGGTGATGCCATGATTGCAGCTCTCGAAGGTCTGAAATTTGAAGGCCCCAAAGGCACCTACTACATCCGACCCGAAGATCATGTCTGCGAACAGCCCATGAACATTTTGCGGCTTGTGAACCTGGAACCTGACCTGGATGGCGATGGCATTCTGGAATATGCTTTCTTTGAGACCGTTTCCGTCACCGAATATGATGCCCTGGGTGTGCCCTGCACGCTGGTTGGTGATTACGCGGATCGCTGCGGCGACCTGCCGGTTGTCCCAACTGAGTAAGCATTAAGATAAGCACGATTTATTAAAGGTTACACAGGGAGGGGAGGTTTATTCCCCTCCCTGGTCCTAAAATGACCACCAGGATTTAGTGAACGCCATTTGCGTCTAGGCTATAATTTATTGTTGATGCTGGATTATGGGAGTTTTAGTAATGATCGGCATCGGGCACGACGTAATTATTATTCCATTCATGGTTAAAAAAAGAGAATCAATATGAGTAATAAGATCATCTTAGAAGCACAGCACCTTCGTAAAGCATTTGGCGGTCTGATAGCGGTGGATGATGTCAGTATCCAGGTGAAAGCCCAGACAATGCATGCCATCATCGGCCCGAATGGCGCTGGGAAGACGACCCTGTTCAACCTTCTCAGTGGCACGATGCCTCCCACACAGGGGAAGGTCTTCTTTGAAGGAAAAGACATCACCAACCTTCCTCCCCAAAAGCGTGCCCATCTGGGTATTGGAAGGTCCTTCCAAATTACGAATATCTTCCCGAACTTGACAGTTTTAGAAAACGTCCGGCTTGCTGCCCAGGCAATGGGTAAGGATAACTTCCGGTTTCTGCATCTGGCGGACAATTTCAGGGAATATGTTGAAAAAGCGGAAGAGGTTCTGGAACAGGTTGGTCTGCAGGGCAGGGAAGGTGTGATCGTTAGAAACCTGCCGCATGGTGAGAAGCGTAAATTGGAATTGGGAATTATGTTGGCCTGTGATCCTGAGCTTCTCCTGTTTGACGAACCCACGGCTGGTATGTCATCCGAGCAGGTACCTGAATTGATTAAGATCATCAAGAAAGTAGTCCAAGCCAAACAGCGAACAGCCATCCTTGTGGAACACCGGATGGATATGGTCATGGCGATCTCGGACGTGATTACAGTCATGAGCCAGGGAAATGTCCTGGCTGAAGGCTCGCCCCAGGCTATTGCCGGGGATGATCGGGTCCAGAAAGCCTATCTCGGTGATCTTTATGGAGAACTGGTATGAACCCAACGGAAACCTCTGAAGCTATCCTGATCGTTGAGAATATTGAGACCTATATCGGGCAATTTTATATCCTGGAAGGCGTGAGCCTGGAGGTGCCCCGCAACAGCATCACTGTGATGTTGGGCAGGAATGGCGCGGGTAAAACAACCACTCTCAAATCCATCCTGGGTTTGACCCCGCCGCGGGAGGGCAAGGTCGTCTTTGATGGCATGGAAATCCATGGGAAACGAGCTTATAACATCGCCAATCTTGGGATTGGATATGTTCCCGAGCACCGGGCAATCTTCCGCCAGCTTTCCGTGATGGAAAATCTGAAACTGGCAGAACGAAAACGCGGTGATTTTAACCGGTCAGCTGATTTTATATTTGACCTTTTCCCTGATTTGGAACGTTTATATAAGCTTCCTGGCAATCACCTTTCCGGCGGTCAGCAGCAGATGTTGGCAGTTGCCCGGGCATTGGTGCCTCAGAATAAGCTATTACTGATTGATGAACCCAGCGAAGGCCTGGCACCGATCCTGATCCAGCAAATGATGGAAGCCATCCGCAAGTTGAGTGAGACCACAACGGTCCTGCTTGTGGAACAGAACTTCATTATGGCCAGCCAACTAGCCAGGGATTACGTCATTATTGATGACGGCATGAGTGTTCATAACGGAAAAATGGCTGACCTGGTCAAAAATGAACCCCTGGTGAAAGAATATCTGGGGGCCAGCGTTGGCAAGCTCGTCCATGGAGGTGACAAATGAACGGCAGCAAGCGAAAGAAGCTTATCACAATAGCAATTTTTGTCGCCATAGTTGGTATAGCGATTTTCTTTTCCTGGCGCTATGTGGGGACAGAGGCATTTATCCGCACTTCTCTCTCCGGGCTGACCCTGGGATCCTTGTTTTTCATGGTCGCCGCCGGTTTGACCCTGATCTTCGGCCTGATGGATGTCCTGAACTTCGCCCATGGTGCAATGTTCATGTTAGGCGCTTATATGGGATGGCAGTTCTACACCAATCCAACTTTTATTTTCGGACTCGCACCTCTGGTATTTGCTTTCGCCACCGGGTTGATGCTCCTTCCTATTATTAAGCCCTCCCTGATCCGTCTGCACCTTTCGGACGCTTTGACAAAAGGCTTACCGAAATTAGCCTATGTCCTGATGATCGTCTTGTTGGCTCTGGGTTTATGGGGATTGGATATTATGAATCTGGCCGACACGGCTATGGTGGCGATAACGACTTCCATGATATCTGATCCGTTGGCAGAGATTACGGCTCAAGAGCCGCTGGCCGCTTTCTGGTTTCGGCCGGTGCTGCTCTTCCTGGCGGGTTTAGCAGCCGCAGTTGGAATTGCCAAGCCCGGGGATCGAACGGAGTTCGCCACACACGATGAACTCAGGCGCGATGCAATCTTGGTGGGCGCTCTGTTTGTAGCAACGGTTTTGTTGACCATTTTCCGAGTTGTCCTACCGGAATGGGTTCTGCTGATGAATGGGAACCTCCGGTTTGTGTTCGCCATTGTGGTTGCAGTAATATTTGGTTTTGTCTTTGGTGCAGTGATCGAGATCACGCTGATCCGTCCGCTCTATAAACGTTCAATGTTTATCGTTCTGATGACCCTTGGTCTGGGTTTTGTGATCCGCGAGGTTGTGCAGGTCCTCTGGACGCCATTGGCCTACCAGATGGTGCGGCCGCCACTGTTTGCCCAACAGGGCAAGGCGGCCAGCGTATTGGAGTGGCTCCAAAACGGAAATGCGACCCTGGATATCTTTGGGGTCACGTTCCCAACCTACCGGCTCTTAATTATCATGTTGGGTTTGGCCATGTTCCTATTTGTCGTTATTCTGATGACAAAGACCCGTTTGGGCATGATCATCAGGGCGGGCGTGCAGGATCCGGAAATGGTGGAAGCCATGGGCATCAATGTCCGTCGAGTTTTTTCGATTGTTTTTGCCCTCGGTGTGGGGATGGCGGCTCTGGGTGGGATTGGCGCTGCCCCGTTTATCCCGATCCAGCCTTTGATGGGCGATACCTATCAGATGCAGGGCTTTATCACGGTTGTCCTGGGCGGGATGGGAAGCTATGTTGGCGCATTCATCGGAGCGATGACCTTGGGATTGGCACGAGCTTTTGGGGATTATTTTGCGCTAAAACTTTCGCTGTCGCCGGCCATTGCAGAGGCCTCAACAGTCATCATTATGATCGTGGTCTTGCTTATCCGTCCTTCCGGTTTGTTTGGCAAGAAGGAGTAACTCATGGCAGAAAACATACAGAAATCCAAAGTTCCCTTCAAAAAACTATTAAAACGAGAGACTGGTTTTTTGGTCTTTGTGGCAATCATGATCGCTTTTCCCTTTGTCATGAATTGGGTAACTGGGTCCGGCTTGAACGGCGGTATCACCAAGTATTGGCAGGGACAGTTGATCTCGTTCTTCGTCATGGCTGTCCTGGCGATTAGTTATGATCTCTTGATTGGATATAGCGGGATCCTTTCCTTTGGACACGCCGCTTTTTTTGGCGCAGGAGCTTATACCACGGCTTTGCTCTTCACGCATTGGGCGCCGGGTTTCGTTGCACAATACCAAATCACGTTTCCCGGCCTGGGCGATATCACCGGTGAGATCGTTTTTCTTCTGGTATTGCTGGCCGCGGCGCTGGTTTCCCTCCTGATGGGGTTGCTGTTCAGCGCATCTTCCATGCGGTTGAAAGGTGCTTATTTCGCCATGCTCACTTTGGCCTTGGCGGATGCGTTCCATATTCTCTCAAAAGCCACGGACTTTACCAAGTGGACCGGCGCGGATGAGGGTCTGCACGGTGTCCCTGTGCCTTTGTGGCTTAACCCGACCCAGTTCCGAACGAGATTCTATTTTATCGCCCTGATATTCCTGGTGATCGCCTATTTTGTGGTGCGCCGGTTCACCAATTCGCCGGTGGGACGGGTGATTGTGGCCTCCCGCGAGAATGAAGACCGGATGCGGATGATTGGTTATAATCCGGCAGTTTACCGGACGATCGCTTTCCTGATGTCCGCCCTGATTGCTGGTTTGGCTGGCGCGCTGTATTCGATGTGGAATATGAGCGCTACGCCGTCAATGACCTCGGCCACGTTGACCATCAATGTGTTGATCATGGTGATTCTGGGGGGAATGGGCACACTTATCGGGCCCATCGTTGGAGCCGGGATGATGCAAGCCTTCAGTCAGTTCCTTTATACGTGGTTTGGCGCACGCTGGCCCCTGATCTTTGGTCTTATCTTTATTCTGATCGTGTTGTTTGTGCCGTATGGGATCATTGGCACCATCCAAATGAAGAAGAATGACTTCAAAGCTGGGTGGAAGCGGATCATAAATCTGCTTTTTCCACAGAAGCCGGACAAAGGTTAACTTAATTTTTCTGAATTAGTCAACTCCCTTTGGTGATAAACTTAACTGATCCAAAGGGAGTTTTGTTTTGTGAAGTAGGGTTTGTGCGAATTGGTATGATTTTTTATTCCTATAGCGGCCATACGGCTCAGGTTATCAATCAACTGGAATTTCAGCTTAGTCAGACAGCGGTGCAGGTGACCAAGCATGCACTTGAGCCGCAAGAGCCTCTTCAATTAAACGCTTTAACGGTGGCGCTTAGAACGTTGCCGGAGGTTGATGAGTTTGATGCGCTAATTCTGGGGACCCCGGTGCATGGCGGCAGGATGTCCGCTCCGGTACGGACCTTTTTGGAAGAAACCAAGGCGCTGGAAGGGTTGCCAGTGGCTTTCCTGTTGACCCATTTCTTTCCCCGCAAATGGGGTGCAGTTCAGACGGTCGCAGCAATGAAAACATTTTGTCAGTCAAAAGGAGCAAGGGTTTTGGGCAGCGCTGATGTGACCTGGTTGAGCCTGGGCAGGAAAAAGCAAATTAATGACTGCATAGAGCAGGTTGAAAAACTGCTTGTTAAATAAAATATTATATAAATTCGCGTAGTCATTTATACGCTATTGCCAATAATTATCAATTGATAAATATAAATCGAAAGAATGATGAACCAGATAGGCCAACTGAACGAGCAGCCCTTACACCATGCGCTCAAACGCTACTATGCAGGGAACGAGGGGAAAATTGAAGTCCACCTCGGGGGATATGTTATTGATGTGGTTCTTGGGGATCAGTTGGTGGAAATTCAGACTGGAAATTTTTCATCTATTCGGCGAAAAATAAAAAGTTTGATTCAGGACTATCAGGTCAGACTGGTTTATCCGATTGCTGTGGAGAAATGGATTATCAAAGACCCGAAACCGGGGCAGGGGGACATACGAAGCCGACGGAAATCTCCTAAAAGGGGCCGAGAAGTGGAGGTTTTTTCTGAATTGGTCAGTTTCCCCGAACTTATGCGGGAGCCAAATTTTGCATTGGAAATTGCCTTGATTCAGGAAGAGCAGATCAGGGAATATCATCAGGATCGATATTGGCGACAAAAGGGTTGGAAGACAACAGAACGGCGGCTCCTAAATGTCGTGGATCGGAAAACTTATCACACACCTCTGAGCCTGGCAGAGTTGCTGCCGGACAACCTGCCGCAGCCATTTACCACGGCAGAATTGGCTGAAGAAATGCGGATATCACGCCGTTTGGCACAAAAAATGGCCTACTGCCTGCGGCAAATGGATGTATTTAGCGTTGTTGGCAAGCGCGGTAAATCGGTTTTGTATACTCTTGGGGATAATTCTTAAGCGTTTGCCGATTCCAGGGCTGTTTTTTTGGCGTATGCCAAAAACATAAAATCGGTGTCTATGATATTCTCTGGATGAAAAAACTAGAAGGTAACCGAAAGTTCGGATGATGTATTATTCCAGCGGAATATGCTGCCGAATGACCGGCATCTTGACTTTCTTGTCAATTTGCTGTGCTGAAAGTCCCATTTTGCGTAAGGAATACTTGTGGGTGCTCTTATAATGCTTGGCCCGTTCTGATTCCGCATGCAGGATTTTTTGGTATTCGGGGGTCATCTCTATTCCAAATTGTTTGTAAATTTCAGTGATTACACCTTCTGGATCGGAAGTGAGCTCATCATACTGCACCAGGATGTATTGGTTTCTTGGGAGCTGTTTGAGATAGCGATGAGGGTAGATGTACCAGTGCCGAGCCTGTTCCATGATCACTTCGGAGGCTGGTTCGGGGTATTCTTCCTCAGGATCGCCATAGGTGCGCCAATGGTTGGAATACATACTGACAGAGGAAGGGATAACATTTCTGGGGGAGCGCATGAGGTTGATGAATTTAGCGTCCGGGAATTGTTCATGAAGCGTTCGGACTTTGGCTGAAAAGCTGGGGCTTTTAGAGATATATCGTTTCCCGGGATTCGTGTAGATATGACGTTTCAGGACCTCGCGGTAATAAGTCATATCATTTTTTTTCTGATCTTCGGGAATGGCATCATCGTAATAAATATAATTGTGGATCAGCTCGGGGAAGGGGAAGAAGGCGAACAGGTCGTAGGTGGACCAGATATGCAGCAGGACATGGCTGTCCTCTTCGATCTCCTGCAATCCCGTTGGGTGCATATAGGAATATTCCTGCAGAGCTTTATCGAAGGCTTTGAGTATCCGGTCAATCGGATTTCCGACCAGCCGGTTGACCTTCATTATCCAGTGGATGAGCTTTCGCTGAATAACGGATGGCGCGATATAGATTTCCCAGGATTGCATCCCCGTTGTCCGGTCGTCCTTGACCAGCAGGCGGTGCAGGAGGGTCGTACCGGAGCGAAAATTACCAATAATAAATATAGGCTGCTGGATGTCTTGTTCCTTCAAGTGGGGAAAGAACAGGTTATCCAGGCTGTAGGCCAGCCGAAAACTGTAATGCCAGAGGGGATAGAAAAGGAAAATGAAAAGGAGAACGAAAAAGCGCTTGGGGGTGAGTCTACCAGGGGTCCCTTCGGATTTGAAGAAACTGATGTATACAGTTTTGAAAAAAAGCTTGATATTTGGAATCATCTGTTTAGTCCATCAAATCACGAAGAGGGCGATCTTCTGGTTGAAATACTTTCCACTCGTTAGACGGTCTTGTTATACAAACCGATCTTAACCAGAATTATTATACCTGTAGGTGATTCGTGTTGATCGCTATTACGTAAATTATTTGTAAAAAAGTTCGTATGATCAGGGTAATAAAACACCGGGATAGATCTAAATAAGTAGAAATTCTCCCCTGATTTCAATAGCAGCCAGCCATGTTTCCGGATTGGTGTGGCATAATCACTCAGAAACAAGGTTTTTTTGCGTTATAATCCCTTCGGGCTTTGGCCCCATGAGGTGTTTTAAAAATGACATTTGGCTTTTTCAATGATAATTAGTTGCTATTGATCCAACTTTTGACCGAAATGGCTTGTTGAACGGTCAAAAGTCACAGGAATGAGAAAGAAATGACGGTGAAACATGAACAATATCAAATTAAGTCCCTCAGTCGTTTGCGCAGACCTCAGCCAGTTGGGCAATCAGGTACAACTTCTGGATGAGGCGGGAGTCGATTTATTTCACTGGGATATTATGGATGGTGTTTTCGTCCATAATTTCTGTTTGACACCCGACATCATCACAGCCTGCCGGCCTTTTACCAAGAAGCCCTTTGATGTTCATGTCTGTATTGCTGACCCAGCCAGCTTCATTCCCGAAATTGTGGAAACAGGTTCGGATATCATCAGCCTTCAATATGAGACAACCCCTCATCTCTTTAGGGCAGTGCAATCAATCCATAAATATGGCCGCAAAGCAGGTGTTGTCATCTCCCCGAAGACCCCGCTCTCGGATCTGGAATATATCCTCGGTGACCTTCAAATGGTCACTGTGATGACCGTGGATGTCGGCTTCGCTGGGCAGACATTTCTAACCCCGATGCTCGATAAGATCCGCCAACTCAGAGATATGATTGATTCCAGGGGCCTTGAAATTGATATTCAAGTGGATGGGCAGATCAATGACAAGACTTTTAAGAGTGTTATTGAAGCCGGGGCTAATGTGATGGTTGTGGGCACTTCCGGTTTATTCAATGTTGATGATGGTCTGACAAAAAGCGTTCAGATTGTTCGCGAGAAACTTGATAAAATTGGGCGCGCGCTCTGAGTAGATTACTTACTTAAAATAATAAAAAACCAATGAGACTGAACTCTCATTGGTTTTTTATATTCATAGGAGAGATTAATATTCAGCTATTTGCCATTCAGTCGCAAATTGACCAGGCTTGCTGCGCCATAAAGGCCGGCTTTGTCCTTGAGGACCGGATAATCAATCACGAGACGATTCCGGGTGACTGTCCGTGCTCGAGAATTTACGACCTCTTTGACAATCTCCAGGGCTTCCGGCCAGCCTTCCATGATCCCTCCACCCAGGATAACCAATTGTGGGTTGAGTAAATTGACCAGATCGGTGATCGCAATACCCAGGATTTGGAACGACTTATCGATCGCGGCTTTTGCTTTTTTATGTCCATTTCGGGCTTCTGTGATTAAATATTTTGCCAGGGAATATTCACCGTTGCCACCATTGGCATAGAAATGATCAATCTCCGATTGGGAAAAGATCCGTTTAGCTTCATAAGTCAGGGCAAAACCGGAACAGTAGGTTTCAAAACAATCGGTTGCCCCACAGCCGCAAACTCGCCCTTCATGTTCATAGATCATGTGACCAAATTCCGCTGCCGCGCCATCAGCGCCGGTATATAGTTGGTTATTGATGATCAACCCACATCCTAGGCCAGTCCCCACAAAAACACATGCCAGGTTGGTTAGACCCTTGCCGCGCCCGAATAAATGTTCACCAATGGCAATCAGATTGACGTCATTTTCAACAAAAACAGGCATACCGATTTTTGGTGAAAGGAGCAGGCTGAGTGGGCAGTGGTTGAGTTTGGGAATATACGGGGTGGAAACGACTTCCAGGGTATGGCTGTCCAGTGCAGAGGGGACACCTATTCCGACACCCTTGATCGAATCTCGATCAAGACCGAGGTCACTGATATAGCCTTCCAGAAAACTCTGCAGCGCATCAGCCGCATCCTTACCTGAGGCAAAAACCTCCTCAGTATTCGCTCTGGTAAAGCCTTTCAGTTTTCCTCCTTCGTCCAGAAACCCTGCGGCAATTTTAGTTCCACCAATATCGATGCCAATAGTAATCAAGGTAATAATGCTCCATTCTTTTCAAAAGCCGGAATAAATCCAAACAAGCATAACTGAAAGTTAACAAGTAATCTTAAAAATCACTTAATCTCATGTTAAGGTATTGACAAAAACAGCACTCCTATATATTATATGGGTAAACCTTTACCCAATATCTATCAAGGTTCTGGGAATGACCGCAAAGAAAATCACATTAGCAGAAATCGCCCAGATGGCTGGAGTTTCCATCGCCACAGTTTCTCGCGTGATCAATCAAAATGGAAGATTCTCAAGAGAAACTGAAAAAAGAGTTAATGAAATTATAACTAAATATAATTATCGACCTAATCAAATGGCGCGGGGGCTGCGCAAGAACCGGGGGAAGGTCGTCGGTATTATTGTACCTGATGTTACTAACGAATTCTTTGCCAAAATGGCGCTTGAAATGCAAAATCGCCTGCTCAATGAAGATTATATGGCAATCATCTGCAATACGAATGAATCAGGTGAAATCGAAAAAGCGCATCTTTCGATGTTGAAATCAATGCTGGTGAGCGGCCTGATCTATATCACCCATGAATCGATTGACACCAATCATACATTAATTGTTCCGACAATCTACATAGACCGGGAACCCCTCTGTAAAAGCGCTGAAGATGAGAATGTATTCATCGAGAGCGAAAACCTGGAAGGGGGCTACCAGGCTGTAAAGCATTTGGTTGAAAAAGGATGCAGGAGAATCGCAGCGGTCTGTCTTAGGGGGCAGATTTCTTCCCATCATAACCGGCTGGAAGGCTATAAGAAGGGTTTAAAGTTATCCGGGCTTCCAGTGGATGAAGACCTGATTTATTGCACGCAAGCCGTCAGCTACGAGGATGGATACGATGTTACCGATAAACTGCTCAGGGAACATCCCGATGTTGAAGGGATTTTCTATACGGCAGATATTTTAGCCCTGGGTGCCTTACAGTATTGCCTAAAAAATAACATTAAAGCTCCCGACGATATCAAAATCATCGGTTTTGATGATATTTCAGCCTGCACCAGAAGTATTCCGCCTTTGACAACCATCCACCAATCTGTGGATATGATTGCAGAATTAGCTGTAAAAAATCTGGTCTCAATGATGGACGGAAATCCTGTGCAAAGGTCCTATATCAAGTTTCCGATTAGCGTTGTCGTCAGGGGGTCAACATAGCTCTAAGCATGTTGACCAAATCCAACCGAACAATGAAAGAAATCTTATCAATGGACACACGTAAACACAACAAACCATTATTCTCTCCCTCGCTGATGTGTCTTGATTTTTTAGAGATCAGGAATCAGATCAAGATCCTCAACAAGCATTGCGATATGCTCCATGCGGATATGATGGATGGGCATTTTGCCAAGAATATCACCCTTTCGGTTGATCTCATCAAAGCGATATTGAGTGTTGCTGAAATTCCGGTCGAAGCGCACTTGATGGTGACCTCACCCAATGATTACATTGATTCACTGGCCGAAGCAGGGGTTGAAACGATTTCACTTCAAGCTGAAACCATCCAGAGAGAGTCGTACCGGATCATCCGCAGGATAAAGGATCTCGGCTGCAAGGTTGGGATTGTGCTATGCCCGGCGACCCCGCTTTCGATGGCGGATTGGTATCTGGATCAGATCGATATTCTCACCATCATGACAGTCGAAGTGGGTTACGCTGGGCAGAAATTCATTCCCCGAATGATTGACAAAGTTGCCGAGGCGGATCAGCTGAAGGTTGAAAAAGGCTACCACTACATCATCCAGGTTGATGGTGCGATTGGAAAGAATAACTATAAGGCTCTTTATGACGCGGGCACTCGGGCTTTTGTGTTAGGCACGAGCGGCTTGTTCAAACCTGGGATTGAGCTAAGTAAAGGTTGTGAGTTGATGAAAGAAGAATTTGCTGAAGCAACGGGGGTGTCATTATAGAACAGTCTGGTAATATCCTGGGCATTGATATCGGTGGAACCAACGTCCGCCTTGGTGTGGTTACGCCTGATTTGACATTGGTAAAGGCAGAAATCATCGCGACCAAACAAATCGCCGGCAATGATGCGTCGGACCGGCTTTTGGATGTCATTAAAGGTTATAAGGACAAACTGCCTGTTGTAATTGATGCGGTTTGCATAGGTTTCCCATCGACGATAAATCGGGACCGGACGGTTGTGCTCTCAACCCCCAATATCGAGGGTTTTGACAATTTGTCAATCATAGATCAATTTGAAGCGGAATTACAGGTGCCTGTTCTGATTGAAAAAGATACCTGCATGCTCATGCACTACGATCTGAACCGGCATGATATTTCTGAGGGAATACTGGTTGGTTATTATATCGGCACTGGTCTGGGCAATATCATTCTCATTGATGGCAAGACAATCGTTGGCAAAGATGGCGTAGCTGGAGAGCTTGGCCATATCCCGATCCTCGACCGGCATGATAAATGCGGTTGTGGTTTGGAAGGATGTTCAGAGCTTTATGTGGCCGGGTTGGGCCTGGAACGTCTCCAGAGTAAACGTTTCCCCGAAACGCCCATCGCTGATTTGTTCACCGAACAGGGCCAAACCGAGGAAGTTCGTTATTTTATCGAAAGTATGGCGAAAATCATCGTTACCGAAATCAACATTCTGAATCCTGACTATATTATTTTAGGTGGTGGTGTTATTGGAATGAAGGATTTCCCATACGATTTATTGATATCTTATATCCATCAATTTACTCGTAAGCCTCTTCCGGGAGATTCGTTGAATATTATTCGGTCAGACTTTTCAAATCCCTATAACGGTGTGATTGGTGCGGCTTTATATGCCCGCAAGAAGCTGGAAGAAGAGAACAAATGATAGCCCTGGGTAGTGATCATGCTGGGCTTCCGTTGAAAAGAACGGTTGCACAGCTATTGGATGAAATAGAAATCCCTTACAAGGATTACGGCACCTATAGTGGAGAACGGTGCAATTATCCGGAATATGGGTATAAAGCAGCTGCTGCAGTCGCCAGCGGCGAATGCGATAAAGGCATTATCTGCTGCGGAACCGGGGTAGGTATCTCGCTTTCCGCAAATAAGGTCAAAGGTATTCGCTGCGTTGTCTGCAGTGAACCTTATTCTGCCCTCTTATCCCGGCAGCATCATGATACGAATATGCTGGCAATGGGAAGCAGGGTTGTGGGTTCCGAATTAGCGAAAATGATTGTTAAAACCTGGCTTGAGGGTGAATTTAAAGGCGGTAGGCACGCTGTAAGAGTTGATCAGATCATGACGATCGATGAGGACAGGGTGCTGGTTATTGATGACAAGAAGGCGGGAGAGTAATTCACTTGAACAGGAGAGAAGAGAAGGAGGCCCTATACACAAATTCATTGGAAAGCAACCTATTGATAGGTCGAACACTTAAACACAAATGGAATGCGTCCGCTTTTTGAGTAAACCATTACCCAAGCAGGGTAGGGTTGAAAAACTCAAAAAATACACTTTGAAATTGGATCGCTGATGCAAAAACTGGTTTCCCAGAATGTAGAGCAGATCCGAGAAAAAGGCTCGATAGGACAGCAAAATCCAAAACCATAAAAGGAGAACTGAAAAATGGGTAAGAAGAAATTTCTATTGATTTTGGTTATCGCGATAATGATGACCACGGTGATTACCGGGTGTTCAACCCCCTCTACCGATGCAACAGAAGATGTAGCATCGAGTGGCGGCGAGCAGCTGAGTTTCTACTTCCTGCTGAAGACCCTGTCCAACCCGCACTGGGTTGCGATGAAGGAAGGTATTGAAGCAGCGGCAGCGGAAGCTGGCGTGGAAGTCTACGTTGATGCCATGAACTCCGAAGATGAACTGTCCGGCCAGCTGGATAAACTCCTCACAGCGGCAGGGCAGGGCTATGACGGAATCGGTATTGCACCAATTTCACCCACCAATGCCATTGAAGGTGTTGTAGCAGCCAATAATAATGGCATCCCGGTCGTTGACCTGGATGAGAAGATTGATGAAGATGAACTCGCTGCAGCCGGCGGCTATATCGTTGGCTTCGCCACCACGGACAATGTCCAGGTTGGCGGCACGGGCGCTGCTTATATCATCGAGAACACGGAACCCGGCGAAGTTGCCATCATCGAAGGTAAAGCCGGCAATGCCAGTGGTGAAGACCGCAAACAGGGTGCTGAAGAAGCCTTCCTCGCTGCTGGTTACACCATTGTTTCCTCACAGCCTGCTGACTGGGACCGCAACAAGGCCCTCGACGTGGCGACCAACATCATCAGCCAGTATCCTGACCTCAAGGCATTCTACTGCGCCAATGACACCATGGCACTCGGTGTTCAGGAAGCGGTTGAAAATGCTGGTCTGGCCGATCAGATCATGGTTGTCGGCACCGATGGTATTCCGGATGCTTTCACCTCAGTTGCTGACGGCCGGATGTCCGCCACAGTGGCTCAGGACCCCGCCGAGATCGGTGTGGTGTGCTTCAACATGCTCCTGGATGCTGTCAACAGCGGTAATGCTGGTTCGCTCGATGCGGAACCCGCTTTCCAATATGTTGATTCGGTTTTGATTTCACCGGAAAATGTTGGCGAGTACGTTGAGTAAGATCTAGAATTAAAAAGTGTACGGCCGTTCTTATTAGAACGGCCGTACATCTATGGAAAATTAGTTTATCATTCATATAACATAATAAACCACCCTTGATTAGAAATGAAACGCTATGACTAAATTAATTGAAGTGCAGAACATAACCAAGGAGTTTCCTGGGGTGACTGCCCTTGATGATATTTCATTTGAATTAAATGAAGGGGAAGTACATGTTTTAGTTGGTGAGAATGGCGCAGGGAAATCAACTCTGATGAAGATCCTGAGCGGTGTCTATACGCCAACCAGCGGCAAAATCATTATTGGTGGAAAGACCCACTCGAAGCTGAATCCTACTTCATCCCAGGAATTGGGTATTAGCATTATTTATCAGGAACTTAGCGTTATCAATGAATTATCGATTGCAGAAAATTTATTCATTGGAAGGTTACCAACTAAGAATGTCATGGGCGTTTCCGTTGTTGATTGGAAATACATCAATAACAAAGCCTCTGAGATGCTGCAAATGGTTGGCCTGAAGAAATCACCGTCAACTTTTGTCCAGGAGTTGTCCATTTCAGAAAAGCAGCTTGTCGAAATTGCAAAAGCACTTGTAATGGAAGCAAGAATTCTCATTATGGATGAACCAACTTCATCATTGACCCCTGAGGAGATCAAGCGACTTTTCAAAATCATCAGAAATCTCAGGGACAAGGGTGTGGGCATCATTTACATCTCTCACAAACTTGATGAAATCGACCAGGTTGGCGACCGGATCACAGTTCTAAAAGACGGCAAACTTGTTGGGACATGTGAGATATCCGAAATCAAATCTAAGGAAGAGATCGTCCTGATGATGGTTGGACGAGAGCTCAAAGACAAGTATTTCTCCACAAGGAATAAGAGTGAAGGTACGGAGGAAATTGTCTTTGAGGCCAAAAACATTACAACACCTGATAAAAAAGTACGAGATATCAGTTTTCAACTTCGCAGACATGAAATCCTTGGATTTGCCGGCTTAATGGGCGCGGGTCGGACGGAATTGCTTAATGCGCTGTTTGGCGCTGAACCAAAGGAAAGCGGGACCATTTACCTGAATGGCAAGGGAATCAAGGTCAATGATACCTATGATGCCGTGAAGAAAGGGCTTGCCCTTCTCACTGAAAATCGCAGAGAGACAGGCTTTTTCCATAATTTTGAGATATTTAAGAACGTCTCCATTGTGGATAATTTGAAGAACTCGAAATTTAAAGGCTCAACCGGTCTGATTAGAGCCAATGATGAAAAAAAGAATGCTTTACAACAACAGACTAAATTATCGATCAAATGTACATCCATATTTCAAAATATCACCAAGCTCTCCGGCGGCAATCAGCAAAAAGTGATTATTGGAAAATGGCTGTCGGCTAATGCCGAGGTGATTTTGTTTGATGAGCCTACCAGGGGTATTGATGTTGGTTCCAAGAGCGAAATCTATAAGATTATGCGGCAACTAGTGGATGAGGGGAAAGGGGTCATCATGGTGTCTTCTGAATTGCCAGAGCTGCTGAGCGTTTGTGACCGGATCCTGGTATTTCGGAAAGGCGAAATCAGCGCGCGGCTGACGAGTTCAGAAGCAACTGAAGAGAAAATTATTCTAGCAGCAACTTAAGAAATGGAAGATCAGAAAATGGACAACACAAAAGTGATTAAACCGAAAAAGAGCTTTAGTCAGATTTGGGAAAATTTTGGCACTTTAGCTATTTTGCTTCTTTTGGTGGTATTTATCGCGTTGTTTTCAGCCGATAACAGTAATTTCCTCACGCCGTCAAACCTGATTAACATCCTATATCAGAGCTCTGATAAGATCATCATCGGTTTGGGTGAATTTTTTGCCATCCTGATTGCAGGGATTGACCTTTCCGTGGGTTCAGTGCTTGCCCTGACAGGCCTGCTGGCCGGTAAGTTGATGAATGCCGGGGTGCCTGTCCTCCTGGCAGTGTTCCTCGGCTGTATCGTTGGAGGTGGGGCGCTGGGCGCGATCAATGGCTTGCTGGTGAACTTTACCGGTGTACACCCCTTCATTATTACATTAGGCACAAACTGGATCTTCCGTGGATTGATTATGATCATCTCGGACGCTCGGGCAGTTTCCGGTTTTCCCCCGCAATTCAAAGCCATCATCAATTACAGGTTGTTTGGCCAAATACCCATGGCCATTATCATTGCTTTATTCCTGGCGCTGATTTTGTGGTTTGTGACCACAAGGACCAAGCTGGGCCGAAATATTTATGCTTTCGGTGGCAACAAAGAAGCTGCCTGGTTCTCCGGCATCAACATCAAGTTTTACACGCTGATCGTCTTCATCATTTCCGGGATCTGCGCCGGCATCGCTGGCATGGTGATCACCGCGAAGACCGGTGCTGCCGAACCTCTGGCGGCCTCAGGGTATGAGACCTTCGCGATCGCAGCGGCCATCATCGGCGGGACCAGCTTCTTCGGTGGTAAGGGCCGGGTGTGGAATGTAGTTATCGGTGGTCTGGTTATTGGGCTGATCAATAACGGCTTGAACATGATGCGGATTGATTCGTTCTATCAGCAGGTTGTGATGGGCGCGTTAATCATCGCCGCTGTATCCCTGGATACATTCATCATGAGGCAAAAGAAATAGCCTCAGATATTTTGGTTATGGATAATAACCATCGAAAGGATAATCATGAAGGTCATAATGGCAGGTGAGTCATGGATCGTTGCGGAAACCCATATGAAGGGGTTCGATACGGCAGTATTGAATCGATATGAAGATTTCTTTGCTGATCGGTTTTTTGAAGTTCTGAAAGACCAACAAGTTGAGCTGGATTATTACCCAAACCATATCGCCCAGTCTAAATTCCCCCAAAAAGCAGAGGAATTGGAGCAATATGATGCGGTAATCATCAGCGATTGCGGCAGCAACACGCTGCTTCTTGATCCTGAGATGCAGTTCAAAGGCGTGCGGAAAGGCAACCGCCTGCTGGCCATTCAGGAATATGTGAAGGCGGGGGGCGGGCTGCTGATGTGCGGTGGCTATCTGAGCTTCGCCGGTCTGGAAAATAAGGCCCGCTACGCAATGACCCCAATGGCAGATGTGCTTCCCGTGGATATGCTTAATTGGGACGACCGGATGGAACATCCCGAGGGGGTTACACCGGTGATCACCCAAGCGGATCATCCCGTGCTGAGGGGTGTGGACAATGGCGCCTGGCCCGAGTTCCTGGGCTATAACAAGATCATGGCCAAGAAAGAGGCCGATGAGATCGCAACCATTGACGGCGATACCTTTATGGCAGCCTGGGATTATGGGCAGGGCAGGGCGTTCGCTTTCGCCTCAGACCTTGCGCCCCATTGGGGTACGAAGGAATTTCTGGATTGGGAGGGCTATGAAACGCTGTTTACGAATATTCTCAAGTGGTTAGCGAAAGAAATTTGAGTAACATTCGCGTAGTCATTATCGACTCGCTATGAAATATCGCATATCAGCATCCATGGCTTGTGCCAATCCCGTTTGCATAAGTCAGGATTTTGAACAAATTGAGCGTTCTATCGTGGATACCTATCACTTTGACCTTTGTGATGGGGTATTTGCACCGACATTTCTGTTGAATCCGGCTATCATCCGAGCGCTTAGGCCTCTCTCGGCTAAACGGTTTGATGTCCACCTGTATTGCCACTATCCGTCGAACTATCTGGAGGAACTCAAACAGAGTGGGGCGGATGTGGTCGTCATTCAGTTGGAAGCCCGGGGCGAGGACTATCTGGAGGCCATTCAACGGGTCAGAGACACCGGGATGGAAGCTGGTTTAGGCATTTTACCCACCTCACAGGTCCCTAAAGGGATCGAAAAAGCCCTGGAATTGGTTTCGCAGGTCGTAGTTAACCTGGTTGGGCCAGCCTATGCCGGGCAACCTTTCAACCCACATGGCGTTGTCAATATGAGAATGATCAAGGAAATGAGAGATGGGCTTGGTCTGGGCATGGAAATTGCCGCCGATGGCGCTGTTTCTGAGGAGAAATTACCCATGTTCCTCGAAGCCGGATGTGATCACTTCATTTGTGGGACATCCAGCCTCTTTAATCCTCAAAATGACCTGCTAACCAACGCTGCAGAATTCAAACAGGCTGTGGATGGCGCGATAGCACAGATTAACGGTAAGAAGAGGAAATTATGAAACCATACGCTGTGGGTATTGATGTTGGGGGCACCAAAATAGCTGCAGGTATTATTAATCGGGATGGCGAGGTTACATCGTGTTTTAAAACCCGTGCCCATTCCGAAAAAGAGCCGCTCTATGTCATTGAGGCCATCGAAAAAGCCTATTTTGCTTTGATTGATGATTGTGGGATTGGTCCCGAGGAGATTGAGGGTGTTTGCGTTGGGTTTGCGGGCACCGTTAATGGGCCTGAGGGTATTGTTCTGATCAGTTCAAACCTGCCGGCCTGGCATAAAGTTCCCTTGCGGGATACTGTCGCTGATAGAATTGGCCGGCCGGTGATCCTGGAAAACGACACCAACTTGTGCGCGCTGGGTGAATACCATTATGGCGCAGGTCGCGGCAGCCGCAATATGTGCTATGCAACCTACAGCACGGGCTATGGACTGGGCATCATCATTGACAAGAAACTCTATGTCGGCGCGACCGGGACGGCGGGTGAAATCGCCCATATCGTTGTGGATGTTGGTGGGCCGCCCTGCACCTGCGGCAAGAATGGCTGCCTGATGTCCTATGCCAGCGGGGTGGGGATTTCCCGGATGGCTTATGATCATATTGACGCCGGAGAAGACACGCTCCTGGCCCAATATGCCACCCCTGATCACAAGCGGATCCACGGTAGTCTCATTTCGGAAGCTGCCCGCAAGGGGGATCGCGTTGCAAATGAAATTATTGAGACTTCGGGGTATTATTTTGGTGTGGGCTTATCCATCATTGCTCAAATTGTAAACCCTGAATTGATCGTCTATGGCGGTGGGCTGACCAGACTTGGGAATCTTGCGATGGAGCCCGCAATGAGGGGCCTGCGCGAGAGCATTCAGCCCCAGTTATTGGATAGTTTTGAATTGAAACCATGGCAATTAGGGGATGAGGCAGGTGTTATTGGTGCTGGTGCGATGGTTTTCAATAGATCTGGCGAAGTTTAACTAATACTTGGTATGGAGAAAACAGATGCTGATCCAATTATCAGATGAAAAACAAGACCGAATTGAGCAAATCAAAGATTCCCTCATCAGCAATCCGCCCGGGATCTGCCCGGAAAGGGCACGATATTACACTCAGGCCTATCAGGAATTCAAACAATATCCCCCGATTATCAAACGGGCCAAAGCTCTGAAGTCCTACCTGGAAAACAAGACTTTATACCTGGGTGCAAATGACCTCATTCCCGGTATAGCAGCCTCCCATCCACGCTGGGCGTCTGTTTTTCCGGAATATTCCTGGAAATGGGTCTACGACGAATTGGACCGCTTTGAGAAACGCCAATACGACAAATTTACTATTTCCGCCGATACGATTGAGGAACTGCGCAAGCTGTTACCCTGGTGGGATGGGCAATCCCTGCTGGATAGGATTGAGACCCGACAGCCTGATTTTGTCAAGGATGCCAGCCGGATTGGCGTCACCAGCTGGACAGGCCAGGCGACCTCCGGTGAGGGCCATATCATTGTGGATCATCGGATGGTGCTGAAAAATGGGTTTGAGGCTTTATGGCAAAGGGCTTCCGAACTCAAAACAGCTCTCCCATTGTTTGAACCCGAATCATTGGATAAGCGCGATTTCTACGAAGCAGTGGAGATCGTCTGTAGTGGGGTTCTCAACTATGCAGAACGGCTGGCGGGTGAAGCTGAGCGGCAGGCAAAGAGCGCAAAGGACGATAAACGCCGCAAGGAACTGGCGCAAATTGCCGCAGATCTGCGCGTTGTCCCCGCCAAACCGGCACAGAATTTCCGCCAGGCATTGATCACTGTCTGGTTATTACACCTGATTGAACAGATCGAAAGCAATGGACACTCCGTCTCACTGGGCCGGTTTGACCAATACCTCCATCCATACCTCAAAAACGACCTGGAGCAGGGCAACCTCAGTGAAGATGATGCCCTTGAACTGCTGGAACATTTCTATTTGAAGCTGTTCACCATCATCAAATTACGCCCTGAAAAGCATTCCCGCACCCAGTCCGGTTATCCCATGTATCAAAATTTGGTGGTTGGGGGCCAATTGGGCGATGGTGAAGATGCTGTCAACCCATTAAGCTGGCTGTGTCTATCCGCATTGGCGGAGGTGCGCCTTTCGGAACCCAATTTCTACATTCGGCTGCACCCGAACATCTCTGAGGAATTTCTGCAGGCCGCACTGACCGTTGTGCGTCTGGGTTTTGGGATGCCGGCTTTCGTCAATGACGAGATCATTGTGCCCTCATTGGAGGGCAGGGGTGTATCGCACGAGGATGCGCTGGATTATTCCACCATGGGCTGTCTGGAAGTCCAGGTGCCAGGGAAATGGGGCTACCGGGCCAACGGGAAGAGCAAAGTCAACGTCCTGAAGGTCTTTGAACTGACCCTCAATGGCGGCCGTGACCCAGAAACAGGGATTTGTTTGCAGCCAGGACATGGTGATATCACTCAAATGGAGACTTTTGACGACCTTTGGGATGCCTGGAACCAGCAAATCCAGTATTACACCCGGGTACATGTCACAGCGGATAATATCAATGACTGGACACTGGAGCAATTAGCACCCAATGCCTTCTGTTCGCTTCTGGTGAATGACTGTCTTGAACGCGGCAAGCATCTCAACCAGGGCGGGGCTATCTACGACATGACCAGCGGCGCACTGGTCGGCGTGCCGAATGTTGGCAATGCCCTGGCGGCCCTGAAGAAATTGGTCTATGAAGACAAGGTTTTGACCCAGGAAGAGGTCAAAAAGGCGATCGATGGTAACTTTGTAGGGGAACGTGGAGAAGAGATCCGCCAGATCCTGATTAATCGGGTCCCGAAATACGGTGAAGATGAGGATTATGTTGATGAATTGACTGCTGAGGCCCTGAATTCTTACTGCGACATCATCCCCGAGTTCAAGAACATGCGCTATGGTCGTGGGCCAATTGGCGGCAATTTCTATCCTTCAACGGTGACCATTTCAGCCAATATCACCGCCGGCGATGTGATTGGGGCAACGCCTGATGGGCGCAAGAGTCATGAGCCAACTGCAGACGGCATTTCGCCTTCCCAGGGCAATGGCAGAAAAGGCCCCACGGCAATTTTCCACTCCGTTGCGAAACTCCCGACGGTCAAAGTGACCGGTGGGCAGCTGCTGAATATCCGCCTGACCCCGGATTCTCTGGCCACCAGTGAAGGCGTACGGAAATTATCCGCGATGCTGCGTGGTTTTGTGGATATGAAAGGTTGGCACGTCCAGTTCAACACTGTGTCCACCGAGGTCCTGCGGGATGCGATGGCTCACCCAGAGAATTACAAGGACCTGATCGTGCGGGTTGCGGGTTACAGTGCGTTGTTCGTAGCTCTCGACCCCGGACTGCAGCGGGATATCATCGAGCGGATGGAACATGCCCTCTAAACCAATGACAGCACAGGAGAAGTCACAGAACGGCAAAATCGAAGGTTGGGTTCTCAATATTGAGCGCTATACCCTCCATGACGGGCCGGGGATCCGTACAACCGTCTTTCTAAAGGGCTGTCCGCTGCGCTGTTTGTGGTGCAGCAACCCTGAATCCCAACAAGGATGGCCTGAACTCGTCTATTTTGAAGATAAATGTATCGGTTGCGGCCGTTGTCTGGATGTTTGTCCCCAAAGCGCCATCCTGCAGAACACGCCTGGCGCACCGGTGACCGTTGTATTTGACCGCTGTGATGGCTGTGGGCTGTGTATTGATGCCTGTTACGTCGAAGCATTGACCCTGGTGGGTGAGAAAATGACGGCAGAGGAAGTGGCAGCGATTGTGGCGCGGGATCAGCCATTTTATGAGCACTCGCAGGGTGGTGTCACGCTTTCAGGAGGGGAGGCCTTGGCCCAACCGGATTTTTCGGCCGAGATTTTGCGGCTATGCCGGCAAAAAGGGATCCATACGGCAATCCAAACCAGTGGGCAGGCACCCTTGAAGAGCGTGCAAAAACTGCTTCCATATCTGGATTTGGTGATCTTTGATATCAAACATTTAAATAAACAGGCTCACCAGGACCTGACTGGCGTACCCAATGACCAAATCCTGGAGAATCTATCGACAATCAATTCAGCTGAGATCCCCATTGTTATCCAGATGCCGCTGGTTCCAGGATTGAACGATTCCAATGAGAATCTGGACAATCTGACCCGGTTAGTTGAATCTCTGACCTCAGTTTTGGGCCTAAGTTTGTTATCTTATCATACGCTGGGGACGTCCAAATACCGCTGTACGGGGCGGGAATATGCCCTGGAAGACCTCCCAAAGGCTTCTCCCGAGTATTTGGAGGAGAAGAAAGCCTATTTCAGGGGAAAAGGCGTCCATTTAGTGGAGTTTAACGGGTGAGGGGAGAAGAGCCCATCTGCTTTACAGGTTTACATGCGGGGTTATGTGGCAGCCTTAATTTCTGAATATAATTTCATTTATCCTTGGGTTAATTCAGTGTGTCTTTCTTCGAGACACCCTTAGCATGAAGAATGTTCACATCTTCGATAATTTTTTCTATTCACAGTTTTGCCGAAAAAACGTCGTAAATAACTGAACGTCTTTAATTTATTCTTTCCACCGCTACATTCTACTTGTATACTGAGATAATAGCCCTTTGATCAGCTTCTAATAAATAGCAGGAGGGATAATGTGATGAAAAGGAAAATCTATTTTTACATGACACTTGTCGTGATCGGTGTGCTATTACCCGCCTGCAGCCCTTCACAAGCGCAGATCAATCAACTTTCAACGAAGATAGCTGGTGAAATTTATAGTTCACTTACCCCCAATGCGACGATAACACCTAACAAAACTCCCATACCATCAGTTCCTGAGACGCCTCTTGAAATATTTCCGGTTGATTCGATCATGGGCCTCACAGAAGGTACGGATGGGTATCCCTGGTGGAATGACAGCGTGTTCTACGAAATCTTCGTAAGATCCTTTTATGACAGCGATGGGGATGGGATTGGCGACCTTAATGGAATCATACAGAAATTGGATTATCTCAATGATGGTGATCCGGACACAAATTCTGACCTTGGAATTACCGGGATCTGGCTGATGCCGATTTTCCCCTCTCCCTCATATCATGGTTATGATGTGACAGACTATTACGATATAAACCCCGAATATGGGACAATGGATGATTTTAAAACTCTGCTCGATGAAGCCCATGCTCGTGGAATCCGGGTGATCATTGACTTGGTCATAAATCATACATCCAATCAGCACCCCTGGTTTACGCAGGCGGCCGACCCATCCTCTCCATATCATGATTGGTATATCTGGTCGGATACCAACCCGGGATATACGGGTTCTTGGGGCCAACAGGTTTGGTTTCCTTCCTATAGGCAATATTATTACTCAACTTTTACAGCAGGAATGCCGGATTTGAATTACAACAACCCGGAAGTGACGTCTCAAATGGAGGATGTGGTTCAATATTGGCTTGAAGATGTGGGTGTGGACGGTTTCCGGATGGATGCAGCGAAACATCTCATTGAAGAGGGTACGGTTCAAGCCAATTCCCCTTCTACCCATATCTGGTGGAAGGAGTTCAGACCGTTTTACAAACAAGTCAACCCGGAAGCGCTTGTTGTGGGTGAAGTATGGGATGATACATCCATCACTGCAGCATATTTGCAGGGGGATGAATTGGATTTGTCTTTTGAATTTTGGTTAGCAAGCACCGTGATAAGGGTTGTTAATTCCGGCAATAGCGAGACCATCGAAAATCAAATGGAAATTTCTTATTCACAGATCCCCAATATGCAATACGCAACTTTTCTGACCAACCATGATCAAGACCGGGTTATGGACCAGTTAAGTAATGACGAGAGTAAGATGAAAGTTGCCAGCGCATTGCTGCTGACATCACCTGGCGTTCCGTTTATTTATTATGGCGAGGAAATTGGCATGCAGGGGAACCAGATTCACGAAAGGATTCGGCGACCCATGCAATGGACAGGAGATGCGGCTTTTGGCGGATTCACAACAGGATCGCCATGGCAGGCATTGGGAGAGGGGTGGATGTTAACTAATGTGGCGGATGAAATGCCAGAGTCCGATTCTATCTGGTCTTCTTATCGGGACCTGATCAAAATCCGTAACCAGCACGCAGCTTTGAGAGTTGGGGATTTGACAATACTCACAAGTACAAACGACGCAATAGTCAGCTTTTTACGAGTAAGTAATGACGAGGCGGTTCTTGTTATTGTGAACCTCAGCGATCTGCCTGTGGATGAGGTTTGGTTGGCGAAAAGCGAAAGCAGCCTGCCAGAAGGAGTGTATCAACTTGTACCGATTCTTGGCTCGGGATATTTTAATTCGCTTGAGGTTACTGGAAATGGAAGGCTGTTCCATCTGATTGATACACCCCAGATCGCTCCTCATGGTGTGTATATTCTACAATTACAAGCGGATATCCCATAAGATGTGTCCTGGCTGGCATGGACAATAGATTAATAATTACATGGAGGATAATAGTAGGGTGTAGCCTTGATATTTAGTATATTATAGCACTATTTAATATATATACTAATTTTGAAAAATATTAATCTTGAATAAGCTGCATATTGATTCAAAAAAGTGGAATGGGTCAATGAGACTTTGATTAGATGGCAGGGGTGGGTGTCGTCCAGGATAAATCTCTTGAATCTGGAACAATAACAGCAAATTAAGCTAGCGTGGAATTTAGAATATTCCCAGAATCTTTATTGGGGTTTTCTCAACGGCTTACTGGAAATTAATAAGCAAAGATTAGGTAGTATTGCAATAACATAGTTCGTGATCAGGATAGAGATCCAAAGTATACCAATACTGAAAGGACAATACACCAGAAAGCCTCTGGCGCAAATTACAGTTATAAAACCAACAAATTATGATTAAAATGCTGAAAAAAAGTGAATAATAGACCCTATTATTATTTATGAGAATAAGCATTCACAATAATAATTAGTTAATTATTATAAATTTCGTATAGCATATTCTTCATCTAATAATTTCCTATTAGTGTGAATGGCTCTTTGCATCAATCCCATTTTAAACCTGAAAAATTCGAAAGCCCTCCTAACCCGCCGAATATGAAAACATCCCACATCTTATCAAAATCCTTAGCAACCACTTTTACATTTACGTGTTATTATCTTTGGTAAAAAATGACCAAATGCAACTTCCTGAATTGGAGCAAACATGGCAGTTCGTCTCAAAGAAGTCAAAACATCACGCGAGTTGAAAGAATTTATCAATTTTCCATTGAAACTCTATCGAAACAACCCGTATTACGTCCCTGCAATGGCTTCTGACGAGAAGAACACGCTGGATCCCACTAAAAATCCGGCTTTTGAATACTGTGAGGCCCGCTACTGGCTCGCCTACAAGGATAACCGCCTTGTTGGCCGAATTGCGGGCATTTACAACCCCAAACACAACGAAAAATGGGATTTACCCCTCATCCGCTTTGGCTGGCTGGATTTTGAGGACGATCCTGAAGTCTCAGCCGCCCTTCTGGGCGCTGTGGAAGCTTGGGGACGTGAGAAAGGCTTAGAGGCCATCCACGGGCCTCTGGGCTTTACCGATCTGGACCGGGAGGCCATGTTGGTCGAGGGTTTTGACGAAGTGGCCACCCTGGCTACGCTCTACAATTACCCCTACTACCCCGAACATCTTGACCACCTCAGCTACCGAAAAGACACGGATTGGGTGGAATATGAGCTGACCATGCCTGAAAAGCTCGATGGCAGGATCACCAGAGCTGCTCAGATCGTGCTGAAGCGCAACAACCTTCATCTGCTGCAAGCCAAATCGAAAAAAGAACTTTTACCTTTTGCCTCACAACTCTTTGGACTGATCAATGATGAATATAGTCATTTATACGGTTCAGCCCCCCTCTCACCCCAGGAAATTGAACATTATACGAAGGCTTATTTTGGTTTTGCCCATCCGGATTTCGTCCCTGCGGTGCTGGACGAGAACGACCAAATGGTAGCCTTTGGCGTAACCTTCCCTTCCCTGTCAAGAGCGCTGCAGAAAAGCCGTGGAAAACTCTTTCCCTTTGGTTGGGCAAGAATTTTACACGCCCTCTCCCATAATGACCGAGCTGACCTGTATCTGATCGCCGTCAGGAAGAAATATCAGGGTTTGGGTGTTAATATGGTCCTGATGAATCAGGTTTGGGAGGCTTTTAAACGCCGCGGGATAAAAAAGATCGAGTCCAATCCGGAGTTGGAAGACAATCTGAATGTTCAATCGCAATGGAAAACAATTGAAAAACGCCAGCATAAACGCCGGCGTTGTTATATCAAAGAGCTATAATTTTATTATTATTTAATAATTTAATTATTTAATGAGCAAATAATATCCTCGGTCTGTTTTTAGTCTTCTGTAACCAGAACATATCCGATCACACCTGAGCCAGCGTGAACGGACAAGCCGGGGGTAAATTCTTCCAGCAGGTAATTCTCAGGTACAGGCAGCGCTTTTGCCAGGTCTTTATAGAGTTCCACCGTACCGTCCCTATTGTTGACATGAAACATTCCGATTTGGGTGATGGATGTGCCCTTGGTTTTCTCAATCGCCAAGGCAACCAGCCGGGCACGTGCCTTTCGCCAGGTACGCACTTTCTCTAGAAGCTCCAATTTTCCTTCTATGCTTGTCAAAATTGGTTTGATATTGAAGGTTTCAGCCACTCCAGCGAGCAATTTCCCCATCCGTCCTCCCATTGCCAGGTATTTCAGGGTGGGCAGCGCGCCATAAACGTGTAGTCGAGGTTTAAGTTCCTCAATTGCAGCCACAATTTCATCCAGGGTGGCACCTTTGGCCGCCATTTCAGCAGCTTTCAACACCTGAAAACCCTCTGCAATCGTGAGCTGGAGCGAGTCCACAACTGCGATATCCTTACCCGGGAACTCATTAGCAGCCATTTTTGCTGCGTCATAAGTCGCGCTGATCTTACTTGAGCAGCAGATACAGACAATTTGATCTGCACCCTGATCAAGAGCTTTCTGGAAAGCTTCATGAAAGGCATTAGGAGAAGGCGCCGCGGTGGTTGGCAGGATCTGACGCTCATCAATCATCTTGAAGAGTTTTTCGTCATTAATATCTACCCCAGTCAGATAGGTTTGATTTTCAAACATGATATGAATTGGCACCTGAATGATGCCAAGAGACTCACAAACAGCTTTGGAAAGGCTGGAATTAGTATCGGTAACAACAACAGTCTTTGGCATGGGACGTCCTTTACTGAATATTATGGGGTTTACGGGTATTAATCAGTCCATTAAATCTGCTAATGATTGTAACCCAATAATAGTGGAAAAGTTCTCCTAAAAAAGAAACCCCACCAATGACCACTGGCAGGGCTTCTTAACACATAAACTTGAAAAAACTCATTATAAACCGCATCGAAAGTTGGTTGTCGACCGCCAAAACTCTCAATGACGTCATCCAACGAATGCTTAGCGTAATCAAATATGTGGTGATACCTGTTAGGATCTGGGGTAAATCGCTCATAAGGCACTGAACTACTTGATGAGAATATCTGCTCTATTTCGCTAGCACATGAATCTCCACCGCAGGCTGCATTAGCGGTGTCTAAAACGGCATTAACCTCATTGGTGGGGTCGCCATCCGCCATTACCGCAGTCCCAACAGTTGTGGCAGTCGCGGCTGTGGCAGCAGCACCGGCACCCACTGTTACTGTGACAGCGCCTGCGACAACCAGGCCACCTGCAATCAAGGCGGCAACACCCGTTGCAACTGCTGCGGTAGATTGGACCGAATTTGGCCGAGAGCAACTTCAGGAAGGCCTCCGAGTTTATGGCCAGGAGGCCTTCTTTGGCGTGATGGGGAACAGAACCTACTGCGTCATAAAGCCGCCGTCAATCACCAGCTCTGCGCCGGTCACGAAGCGGGACTCCTCTGAAGCGAAATACAACACACCATTGGCGATGTCAATGGCCTCCCCAATATGGGGCGGCAAGGGGCAAAGGTCTTTCAAGCTCTCAGCTGCCATTTCAAAGGTACCTACCATTTTAGCCACCATCGGCGTGTAGACCGGCCCGGGATAGATCGAATTCACGCGGATATTGTCCTTGGCGAAGCTCTGGGCGGCATGGCGGGACATCGAACGCACCGCGCCCTTGGAGGCGCCATAGGCTACCCCGCCAGCATCCGCCACACTCCCGCTGGCCAGCGCGGCAATGGAAGCAATGTTGACAATGGAACCGCCCCCGTTGGCCTGCATGGTCGGGATCACGGCCTGCATCCCCCACAACACCCCGGCTGCGTTGATCGCGATGATCTTTTCCCAGGTGGCCGGGTCCGTCTCCAGGATCCCCTTGGAAATCAAGATCCCGGCGTTGTTCACGAGGATATCCACCCGGCCAAACTTCTTGACCGTCTGGTCAACGACCTTCTGCCAGTCTTCCGGTGAAGACACATCCACAACCAAACCAATCACCTTTTCGCCGGTGCTGTCAATGGCGCCGACCTCTTTTTGGAGCAGCTCCGCCTGGACATCCGTGGCGACCACCCTGGCCCCTTCTTCTGCAAACAGCCTGGTGGTGGCCAGCCCCATCCCACCCGCGGCGCCGGTGACGATGGCAACTTTTCCTGATAAGCGAGACATATTATTATCCTTTCCGGGTCTATTTAGTCAATTTTATCTTATATATTATACCCCGCGCGGGAAAAGGTCCCTAGATTCAAGTATCAAGTACAACAGTGATTTTTTAAAAATACCATAAGCGGAGTTAGCGATAAGCGCTTTCGTGGTCTGGTGTTCAGTTTCTTTCTTTGATTATTTTCGGATCTGATTTGATCCACCATATTTCCCCTTTACAACCGACTATGGGCCGGTTTGGTTTATAAAGGACCCTAAACGGCCGCTCCCCCCCTTCACCCCCTCCCTCTACCACCGCACCACCCCCGTCAACGCGCACAACCGCCCGGCTGGCCCCGGCCGCTGCGCCTGCACACTCGGCGCCAACGGTTCGCAATCCTTGAAATAAAACCCTTGCGAAACATCCACCTATTGGTGTTGAGCAGTATATTGATGTGGATCTTTTTCAAAAGAATGTAAACAACCAGCGGCGCAGAAATAGTAGGTTTGCCCCTGGAATTCGCTTTTGAATTGTGCTGTTTCGATTTTGACTTCCATCTTGCACACGGGATCAATGGAAGTGGTCATGGTTTGCTCCTGTGAACCAAAGGGATGACACTCGTCGGTTTCGGGGTCGCAGTACGCACCCGTTTCACCGAGGGAGATCAGTTTGGTATGGAGTCGTTCCGTCATGTGGTTCTCCTTATTATCCGCGCCCACAGCCCGGGGTTACGCCCGGCGAGCAGGTCGTCAATCACCTGCCGATATACTTCCAAAGAAACCGCGCCTGACAACACCCACTTTCCGTTCAAAACAACGGACGGCGTGGCCGAAATGTCCAGCGCAAATGCTTCCTGCTGATCTTGCAACACCGCCTGAAGGGTCGATTCAGAATCAAGATCAGCCTTAAAGCGCTCCAGCTCAAGGCCGAGTTCGGCAGCGCATTCGAGCAACGTATGCGGGTCGGCTATGTTACGTGTCTCAACCAGATGCGCGCGCTGCAACCGGTTATACATACGGGCATGCGCATCCATGCCGCCCTGGAATTCTGCGGCTTTGACTGCGCGCAAAGCAGGCATGGAATAGGGATAAGGAAAAGGTCGAGCCGCCATTCCTTCCGGATTGATTTCTTCGCCACCAGGCAGGCCTTTGCTTGCCGCCCAATGGGTAAGAATCTCACGTTTTGCGTTTTCTTCCGAGCCAAACACGGCGGTTAGTTCTTCGCGCGTTGGCCCAAGTGGAAACGCCTTGTAGGTGAACGCCACACGTTCTCCATATTCCCGCTCAATTTGATGCAAGCGACCGCTTGCCACAAAACACCAACTTCAAAGCACGTCGTGAAAAACAGTCAGTTGAACAGATGGTTCGGTCATTGGCTTCTCCTTAAAAAGGGTATCACACTATGTTATTTATTAGATTGTTATGATATATTTAACTTTAATAGATTATATTTGTCAACCCTCAATTGTAAGAGCAAAGTGATAATGTCCTAAAGTAGCAAAATAGAAATGTCCTAATTATGATTAGGAGCTATGAAATGGACAATCGAAATGAGCAATAAAGAACTAGCCCGAAAAACTGAAGTTGAACGGGTACTTGATCAAAGGATCACTCAAAAAGAAGCGGCAAAAAAGCTTGAGGTGAGCGAACGGCAATTCCGACGCATTCTGTACAGATACCGACAGGAAGGAGATGGAGGATTAGTTTCCAGGAAACGTGGGAAGCCAAGCAACCGAAAGACAGACACAGAGACCCGGGAGGAGGTGAGGAAGTTTGTCTACGATCCAATCATGAAAGGATTTGGACCGACCTTGATGGCTGAGAAACTCGGGATCAAAAAGGGGATTCTCTTGAGCAAAGAAATTGTGCGCCAGCTGATGATAGAAAGCGATGTTTGGAAAGTAAAATCAAAAAAGAAGGAGGAACCGCACTATAGCCGACCTCGGAGGAAGTGTCGGGGAGAGCTGGTGCAGATCGATGGATCCGAGCATGCCTGGCTGGAAGATCGTGGACCAAAAGCCACCTTTTTGGTTTATGTGGATGATGCCACCAGCGAGATCCTGGCAGCAGAATTTGTGCCGGAAGAAAGTTTCTTTAGCTATGGCAACCTGTGCAAACGTTACTTCAGGGAGCAAGACTTTCCCAAAACCTTCTATAGCGACCGTTTCAGTGTCTTCCGGAACAACCGCAGAGATAATCTGAGATATGAACCGGTTACTCAATTTCAAAGAGCTATGACGGACTTGGATACGTATTGGTTAAATCCATACCTAACGTTACGCCAGTCAATCCCACTCTGGTATTCAATACACTATCGATCCATGACGTATAGTAGGAAGATCCCGAGAATCCAACCCTGATGTCAGCCCAGGTGTTAAATTGCGTTCCTACAGCGACAGTTGTAGAACACCTTCTTGTCACAACAGTATATGTCACACTTTCAATACCAAGTTGAGGTTGTTTGGGACCATTTTCCACACATGCGTGGTGTTGTGAAGAATTGACGGTTTTTTCCAATTCAATTAGGAATTCTTCAAGATCTTGTATTGAATCAAAAACCAAAGGTGTAATCCCTTCAGGTACCTCTGCAACTTCAAACAACCCATATTCATTGGATAATGCTTCCAGTTCCATTGATGGGCCGTTACCTTGGGCTTTGGTACTCGCCGGATTCCCAAAAAGAACCAGCACCATTGTGAAAATGGTGATTAATCGAAAAATAGTGATGTCACTTTTCGTGGATGTTCATATTGCATGTCTTTTTTCATAAGTTCCCTCCTAAGGAAAAGCATTTTGGGTAAAAAATCTAATTTCACACTTGCCGAAAGTTTGTTTTTTGCTAAGTTTTCCCTCCTTTTGTTATCAAATTGTATAAATATTATACAATGAGCCTGGTTTTAAATAAGGAATTATTGGAAATATTTCGCTAACCTCCTCTAAGTTTTGGAAGAACGAATCAAATTGGTAAAATAAAAAGCGGTGACTTTTTTCCAAAATTCATTGTATTGCAAATTCTCTCTTTAAGATAAAAGAAACCCAACCAGCCGAAACTGGTTGGGTTGTTCCATATTAAATCGTAAGTTTTTTATCCTTTGACCGCCCCAGCGAGCATCCCTCGCACAAAGAAGCGCTGCAGGGCAAAGAAGATGATCATCGGGAGCAGCATTGACAGGAATGCCGCAGCGGTCAGTAGCTGCCAGCCAGCGCCGAGTGAGGTGACCATGTTGCTGATCTGATAGGTCATCACAGGTTTGGTGCCGCCCAGGAAGACCAGAGCTACCAGCAAGTCATTCCAGACCCAAAGGAACTGGAAAATTGTGAGAGAGGCAATAGCAGGCATTGCCAGCGGGATAGCCAGTTTGCGGAAGGCTGTCCAGTGAGATGCGCCATCCAGATAGGCTGATTCAAACAGGTCTTTGGGCAGGCTGCCCAGGAAATTACGCATCAAATAGATGGCATAGGGCATCCCAAAGCCAGTGTGGAAGAGCCATACCCCTAGGAAGGTCCCATTTAAACCTAATTTGGCATATATTCTGAGGATAGGGACCAGCGTCATCTGCAGGGGGACCACCTGGAGACCCACCAGGATGGCAAAGAGCAAATATCGTCCCTTGAAGTCCAACCAGGCGAAGGCATACCCCGCAAATGCCGCAAAGAGGATCGGCAGAACAACAGCTGGGAGGGTCACTAAAAGGCTGTTCAGGAAAGCCCGACCCATCCCGCGTGGATTCAGCAGGTCCGAAAGATTACAGTGGAGATCCAAAGCCTGGGTCCCCGCCGCGCAATCCTCCCGATAGGTGTGATTTCCGCGGTAACCCACCAGCGAGTCGATGTAGTTATCCAGCGTAAACCGCGGGGTATCTCCTTCCGGGGCGGACAGGAAAGTCCACCATCCGGATGTATTGATCGAACTGACTGGACGGAAGGAAGTGATTAACAGACCCAGGGTTGGTACGATCCAGATGATCAGAATCAGGATTGTAATGGCGTGCAGCGGGATTTTATTGAGAACACGATTGACTTTTGCCCGTTTCATCGCATTGCCTCCTGTGCCATAAAGCGCTTGATGTTCATAAAGATGAAGGGGACTATGGCCAAAATCAAGATCACAGCGATAGCTGTGCCCCTCCCCGTCTGGAAGTTCTTGTACATTTCCGTGTACATCCGGTTCGCAATGACTTGGGTATTGAAGTTCCCACCTGTCATCACGTAAACGATATCGAAGAGTTTGAGGACATTGATTACCATCGTCGTGATCACAACCACCACTGTAGGTGAAATGATTGGGAGCATTATCCTGAAAAAGACCTGGATTTCACTGGCCCCATCGATCCGAGCAGCCTCCAAAAGCTCCCCGGGGACGGATTTCAATGCTGAGGAGAGGACGGTCATACAGAAACCGGTCCACATCCAGACCCCAACGACGATCAACATGAAGGTATTCAGTCCGACCGTCGAGAGGAAGGGTACAGGGTCAAAGCCCAGGCCGGTGATAATTGCATTCAGGAGGCCAATCTGAACTTGCCCGGTGCCGAAACTATACATAAACTTCCAGATCACACCGGCGCCAACGAAGGAAATGGCCATTGGCATGAAAATGATCGCTTTGGCCAATGGCTCATACTTCACCCGGTCCACAAGGACTGCGATCAGCAACCCCAAAATGACCGTGCCGGAGACCATAAAAGCGATCCATTTCAGGGTGTTGCCATAGGATGAGGTCCAAAATGATTGCCAGGTACTTTGCAGCGAAGTGGTATCCAGCTCTGCGGTCAGTGCGTAGCGATAGTTTTCAAAAATCCCCCAACACGGTCCTGTATCACGACAGGTCGTTGCTGCAGAGGCTGTGCTATCCTTGTTTTGAAAACTCAGGGCAACTGTATTGATCATGGGGTATACAATGAAGAAACTCATGACGATTAGGGCGGGAAGCAAGTACAACCAGGGGGTCAGTTTTCCTTGCTTCATCACCGCGGAAACTCTGGGTTTTGCCATATTCCCTCCAACTACAATCAGAGGTGCTGGTTCCCAGCACCTCTGATAGAAATTTCATCGTGATTTTTTACTGGGCGAGCGCTTCAGCTTGAACCTCAGCCAGATTATCCAAAATACTGTCGAGGTCGCCGCCATTGACGTATTCGGTGATGCCCGCAAATTCAGCGGAGCCGAAGCCACCGGGGATGGAGTCGCCAATATCGGGGGTGAAGCCCGTTGCGTTGGCTAAGATTTCAGCCTTCTTCAACAGAGCGGGGTCGGTGTAAGCGCTTGCGCCGCCCATATTCGGGGTCAGGTCAAAACCAACCTGGGCCCATGTCTCGCCGCCAAGATTGCTGCTCAGGTATGCAACCAGAGCTTTGACAGCGTCGGAGTCGCTGAAGGACATCATCCAGTCAGAACCACCCTGCAGGCCCTGGGCACCGGGAACACCAAAGAAACCGTAGCCTTCACCAAAGACCAGGTCAGCATAGGTTTCGAGGACTGTACCGCCAGCAAAGCCGGACTGCTTGACCATCATGGCCTCAGGGGGTGTGGAGAAGACTTTGAGAATAGCATCGTTGAAGCCGATGGAAACAGTACCAGCAGCGCCACCAACGGTGTACATATCGCTCATAGCCCATTTACCATAGGTTTCCCAGGCAGCTTTCACGCCAGGATCATTGTAGGGAATGGTGCCATCAATGATGCCCATGACATATTCAGGACCCTGCTGAACAAGCATGATGTCCTGAATGAAGTCAGTGCCGGTCCAGCCAGTGGCGTCACCGGATTCCATGCCCAATGACCACGGCACCACGCCATCGGCGACCATCTGCTCAACCAGAGCATCCAGTTCGTCCCAGGTGGTGGGAACATCGTAACCAGCAGCGGAGAATTCAGCGGGGCTGTACCAGACCAAAGTCTTGGGATCTGCCTTGACGGGAAGACCCAACCAGACGCCATCAACAGTGCCAATGGACTTCCAATAGTCGGCGTAGTTTTCTTCATGGACGCCCAGGTCGGTCATGGGAATCAGGGAATCTTGATACTGAGTCAATTGGGTCACATTCCAGAAGGTGATGTCTGGCGGCGTACCAGCCTGGACACGAGTATCCAGAAGAGCCTGGTCACGGGTGGATTCAGGGTTGATAACCACACCGCAGGCTTCAACGAATGGCCTGAGAATGTTATTCAGGTTCTCTTCTTCACCACCCGACCACTGGTAAAGCATGTTGATCTCATCACCGGCTTGCGCGCCCATGCAGTCGATCTCAGAAGTAACAACTTCTTCGGTTTCGACCATCTCTTCTGTGGGTTCGGTTGCCGTTGGACCACATGCCGCCAGGACAAACGCGAAGACCATCAACACAGAGAGAATCACTAATGTTTGCTTCTTCATTTATTGTGCCTCCTTATAAGGTTGAAAAGTTGATTAGGTTTACAACCTTATTAACCAAACTTCAAGAACCTGTTAATAAGGTTGATAAATCGTTTTACTAATAGCCTGACTATCCAAGGAGGGATAGTGAAAAGTATTTATTATTGATGCTTTATTGCCTTATTCCGCTCCTATAATTCCTATTGTAATCGAAAATTGGTCATATTTGCAAGTTAAATATATAATTTTCCTATTTGTTTTAGTAATATATGAGTAATTTTACGTAATTATCAAATTATCCACCCTCGGTCTGGGCGATAATTGGGCTGATAAAACGTTTTACTGACTTCCGATTTCCGGTTAATAAACGTGTTAATCGCTTGTTTACAACCGTTTTGTTATTCGCCCCAGGACGCCAGGACTCTTTACGCTTCTCTCTTCTGGCAGTGTTTTCGGCTGCGATTATTCTTATTCTTCCATGACCCGGATGTGGTACAATCCTGCCGGATTAAATAATTCCATTTGTGGGATTTTTTAGTGATTGGGATCATACGTATGGTAACAGCGCCCTCAATGCAGGTTCTTCTTGGTGACCAGGTTCTTTATTCAAGCGATGGTAAGTGGCTTTACCCCCTTTTTGATTTGGAAGACTACTTAAAGGAACACCCGGGTCTCCTTCAGAATGCCACCGTCTGGGATAAGGCGATTGGAAAAGCGGCCGCCATATTGATTCTGCGGATGGGTGGAAATCGGATTCATGGCGTATTGATGAGCGAGCTGGCCGCTAAGTTTTTGGAGAAAGCAGGTGTCGCCCACTCCTTTGACACTCTGGTACCTCAAATTAATTGCCAGACAGAAGAGATCCTAAAGGATATTGTTGATCCCGAAGTAGCATATGAGATCCTTTGCAAGAGAGCAGGTCGTTGTTGATTTTATGGTGGAAGAAATTATAGTTGTGAAATGGCTATACGAAGTTAATTGAATTCGTAACGCTAGCCCTGACTTGTGGTCTCTGAGTGATTTGTTAAAGTAATACCGCCGGTAATGAGCCGGCGGTGTTTTTAATTTTTACTTGGGTGATTTTAGCGAATGATCCTTGGCTGGATCCACAAACCAACGTTTTCTGCGGCAGTTATGTGGTTACGAACTCTCAAAATGAAAGTTACATCCTCGCCAGCCAGACTGGAAAGGTCCACGCTGATCGAATTCATCTTTCCCTCGTAAACCTCACGCCACGAAGCCAGGGTCTTCACGGTCCCCGTACCAATGCGGTAGCGAAGCTCAAACCGCAGGTCACATTTATCAAATCCGTGCATGCAGCCGATCACCGCTTTGAAGACATCCCCATCCTTGACCTCAAAGGGCGGATAAATCCCAACGATCTCCCCGCCATCTGATATATGGTCCGGGCTGGTAAAGATTGCGGCTTCGTTTTCATATGTTCCGTTCTCCCGGATGGGTGTATTGACCCGGTAGACAAAACCGGTCTTGTTATCGTTTTCAGTGCCAGGGCAGGGCAGCGGATCCGTGTTACCACTGTACCAATCTGCGTCGCAATAATTATCCACAAAGTTATAAACAACCCGGGGCGCGACCTGAATTTTGACCCAGAATGGGCCATTTCCGCTGTCGCCGATGCCAAACCGATTGCCGCTGGCATCTTCCAGCATCCAATAGCTTTCATAGTTCCCCGTGGCAGACGGCGCCTCCATAAGGACATAAAGGTCAATTGTCTCGCCTGGTTTGACGGTTTCGTTCAGGCCAATCCGGGTTGCCGCACCCATACTCTTCCCGTCCACAAAGACCAGGTCGTAATCGGTGGTCCAGGTACATGAGCCGACATTTTTCAATCGCCAGCCTTTGGTGATCGCTTCACCAGTACTGACCGTGGTCCAGTCTGAAAGGGATAGGTCTTTCACAAAATCAGCCTGGTTACAGTTCGCCTGCTCCGGTTCTTCCGTGGGCTTGGCAGTCGCTGTGGCAGCGGGCGTCGGAGTTGCATTAACAGTTTGGGTGGCCTGGCTCTCATAAGCGCTCAGGGTTTGCTGAACCTGGAAGGCTTGCAAAGTCTGAGCGGCATAGGTCGCAACCTGATCCTGCACTGCTGGTTCATTCCCGCCATTGCAGGCAGATATCGTGACCATCACAAGGAATAATGCAATCAGACCGACAAAAACGTGTACTCTTGAGGATTTGGATATTCTCTTCATCATTGTTTGTCCTTTCATCCATAATGACGTTAGTCGCTTTCAGTTTGTTCCAGCCGATATCAAAAGACTTTAAGGAAACTTCATTGCTTGGATGATAGTCATCACTGGTAGGATCTCCCAAACATCTCCCCAAGAAAATGCCCTTTATTCAGTATATATCAAATCAATCGGAATATAAACTACCCTTCCACATATGAATAGGCGACCTATTACTTAAGTTTTACTATGTGGTTATTCGGAAAATTCCGCTCCTAAGACAAGAAACCGAATCAATCGGATAAATTCCTCACAAAGTCTATTATATGCAAGACCTTTTTCAATCAGATTGCTCCCCTTGCGCTGGCTTGGAGTTTTTTCGGAGTATAATTTCTGAAACAAATTATCAGAAGGAGTAAAAACACTTTGAAAATCGCATTCATTACCGATGACGGCAAGACCATCAGCCGGCATTTTGGCCGGGCAGGCCACTATCTGGTTGTTGAAGTTGAAGATGGCAAAGTGATCTCCCGTGAGATGCGGGATAAACTCGGCCACAGCCACTTTACCCAACAGGGCGAACAACATGATCATGAACATAGCACTGGCGGCGGTTCCGGCATGGGGGAAGAATCCCACGGTAAGCACCAGAGTATGGCCGAAGTGATCAGCGACTGCCAGACCCTGATCTGTGGCGGGATGGGCAGAGGTGCTTACCAAAGCATGGAAGTGCTGGGCATCACCCCAGTCGTAACCCAGGAATTCAATATCGATGCTGCCCTGGAAGCTTTCCTCAAAGGCAGCCTGACCGATCACACCGAAATGCTGCACTAATCCTGTCAAATCAACAGCCTGTGAATGTCTCGCAGGCTGTTTTTGATTCCTGAAACCCTTTGTAATTCAGACCACGACACCCCTCCGGCAATCCGAAGTATAATCGTTGATCAAATCCCCATATTATTTCTGTTTTGCTTGACTGTTCAGGGGACAATCCAGAGGGACACCTGAAAAGATGCTGTGATTCATTTTCCCGGCATCCCTAAGGCGAAATCTTCACCATCACGACCGCATCAAACCATGAAAAAAACGCTAAAAAATTTTCCATTTTATAGTTTGCTCTTCCCCATCATCACCGTGCTGATCCTGGTGGCGAACAACCTGGGGCAGATGCAGCTCAGCGCTGCCTGGCGCCCCCTGCTGATCAGCTTCTTACTGACCGAGGTTGTCTTTCTGTTGAGCAGGCTCCTTCTCAATTCCATTGCAAAAGCCAGCCTGCTTAGCTTTGTGATTGCCTTTTTCACGCTGAGCTATGGCCATTTCTATGATGTTATGGCTGGCCGGGTGATCGGAAGCTGGGTGGTGGGCACACCTTTCTATATGGTTATCCTCTGGGGTCTATTATTTGCCCTGGCGATCTATCTCCTGATGTTCCGGCTGAAGAATACCCGGGTAATCACCCAGGTGCTGAATATCGTCACCCTGACATTACTCGCTGTTCAGCTGGGACGAATTGGGATCTTTGAGGTCCAGGTAGCCATCGCGCAGGCTCAAACCGGACAAAATGCAGGTGAAACCACCTTCCTGCAGCCGGAGAACCCGGATAACCTGCCGGATGTCTATTTCATCCTGCTGGATAAATACGGCCGGGCAGATGCCCTCGAAGCCTATTTTGACTATGACAATTCCGATTTTATCGAGAGCCTGGAGGAGATGGGCTTTTGGGTGGCCGATTGCAGCCGCTCAAATTATTCCTTTACGGTGATGTCCCTGGCCTCGGAATTGAACCTGGATTACGTCTATAACCTGACAGATTCGCCCAATTTGAAGACAACCTCCGCCCTGATTCAGAATAATGTGGTGTTTCAGGCCTTCGAGGAACTGGACTACACCACCATCGCCTTCAATATGGGCTATTCGTGGGGCAATATGAAGGATGTGGATTACTATTTCGACAGCTACCCCAAGGATCTCAACACCTGGGAAATGGATCCCTTTGAGCTGCTTTATCTCAAAAGCACCCTCGGACGGCTGTTTTTCACCCGGCCCACCGACCTGGGTGCGCAGGTCACCCTGACGGATATCGAGCGCAAGGCGGAGCGCACCAACCTGATTCTGGACCTCCTGCCGGAATTCCCCAAGCTGTCCGGGCCGAAATTTGTCTATGCCCATATCATCAACCCCCACCCACCCTACGTGTTCAACGCTGATGGCACCCTCAACGAAAATGCGGAAGATACCCCCGAAAGTGAGGGCTACCCGGCCCAATTGGCTTATCTCGAACCCCGCATTCTGGAAGCTGTGGCGCAGATTTTGGCTGATTCTGACCAGCTGCCGATCATCATCATCGAGGGCGATCACGGCTTCGGTAAGCAATATATGACCTCCAACCTGCTGGCGCTATACCTGCCGGATGGCGGCGCTGAGGGCCTGGATGAGCACATGACCCTGGTAAACGTCTTCCCCCACATCTTTAACACCTATTTTGGGACGGAGATCGAATACCTACCGGATGAGAGTTACACCCACACCAAGGACTGGTATGAATCGGTGCCGCTTGAGGAGTGGAATGAGGAATGTGTGATCAATCCGGAGGAATAAACACAAATCAGAACGCATACAATCACCGCTGTGGGTCAAGCCCAGGGCGGTTTTATTTTTGCCTGTGGGAAAATGAAAATCGCCGGACTATTATTTTCATTTAGTATTATTGTTGACAATAACACTTGTATTATTTTCATTTATCACCTATAATGAAAATACTAATTTCCTTATTTTCACTTTACCTAACCATGAAAACCACTGATTTCACCTCTCAAACCCCCGGCAGGCTCATCCAGGCCCCCACCGGATATACCGCCTTCCTCCCTAACCCGCTCCCGCCGGCGCTGGACTGGTCTAACCGGCTGCTATCCATCCTCTCGCGGGCTGAATCCCGGCTGGCGGCACTCGAGGAGGTCGGCAAGGCCTTCCCCGTCCCGCAGGGGGTCGCCCGTCCCTTCATTCGCAAGGAAGCGGTGCTCTCCTCCCAAATTGAGGGCACCCGCACCTCGTTTGAGGGTCTTTTAGCCTACGAAGCCGGGCAGCGGAGGCCCGCTGGCGACCTTTTGGACGTCCAAGAGGTTCAAAATTACGTCAATGCGCTGGATTACGGTCTGGAAAGGCTTCACTCCCTTCCGCTGAGCACCCGCCTGATTCGGGAGATCCACGCCTGGCTGATGGAGGGCGTTCGGGGGGAATGGATGACCCCCAGAGAGTTCCGCCGCACCCAAAACTGGGTCGGTAAGCCCGGGGCCACCCTGGAAACCGCCCGTTACGTCCCCCCACCCGTCCCGGAGATGAAGCTTGCCCTGGTGGAACTGGAAAACTTCATCCACCGCGGTTCGGACCTGCCCGATCTGGTCCGGATTGGGCTAATCCATTACCAATTTGAGGCGATCCACCCCTTCCTGGACGGTAATGGACGCGTGGGCCGCCTCTTGATCTCCCTGCTGCTGGTCGCCTGGGGTAAGCTCTCCCTGCCCCTGCTCAATATCAGCGACTATCTGGAGGCGCACCGACAGGAATATTACGACCGTCTGCTGGATGTGACCCAAAAAAGCGCCTGGGAAGCCTGGCTGGCGTTTATACTGACCGGTATAGCCCACCAGGCAGAGGATACCACCCGCCGAATCAGGCGTTTGGATGACCTGCGCCACACCTATCAGCGGCAGTTCGCCGGTGAGCGGACCCGTCAGAAGCTGGCGGAGCTGGTGGACTACCTGATCGGTACGCCGATCACAACCATCCAGCAGGCTCAGGAGAGCCTGAAAATGGGCAGTTACACCACCATCCAGCGCCAGATTGAGCGGCTGACCGCACTGGGGATCGTCCGCGAGATCACTGGTCAGCATCGTAACCGGCTCTACCAGGCGGATGAAATCCTGCGAATTTTGCTGGAAAACGAGTAAAAAGGCTGAATAATGACCGACCTACTCCCTTCACAAGGTGATAAGGAACGCGAAAAAACTCTGCAGACCCGGGTAGAACGGACAGCCAGCCAAAATCCGGCTGTCTCCTATCTGACAAGCCTTGGCAGCGCCAGCAGCCGCCGGGTGCAGCGGGCTGCGCTGGATAAGGTCGCCGAATTGCTTTCCAAGGGGCAGATCACGGACTGTATGAATTTTCCCTGGGAAAAACTGGATTACGGCACCGTGACGGCCGTAAAGGCCTGGCTGGATGATCGCTACGCCCCTGCGACCGTCAATCGTTACCTGGTAGCGATCCGCCGGGTGATTAAAGAGGCCTGGCGGCACCATCTGATCAGTGCCGAAGCCTACCAGAGGGCGGTCGATGTGCAATCAGTCAATGCCCAGCGACTCCCCACCGGGCGCGAACTGGCCTCGTACGAGCTGCGGGATCTGATTTCAGCCTGTCTGGATGACGAAAAAAACCCAAAACTTGGGTTAAGGGACGCCGCAATCATCAGCCTGATGTACTCCTCGGGGCTGCGCCGGGCGGAAGTGGTCGCCCTAAACCTAGACAATCTGAACCTGGCAAAGGGCCAGCTCCGGGTGATCGGCAAGCGTAACAAGGAAAGACTGGCCTTCCTGGCTGAAGGCGCCCTCCGAGCGATCGAAAAATGGCTTGCAGTACGGGGAAACCAGCCCGGACCGTTGTTTCTCCCAATGAATAAAAGCGGCAAGATCGTCCGCAGGCGAAAAGAACGCCTCACCGAGGCACAAAAAACCGCCGGACGCACACCCGAATGGGTTGAAGCCCGGCTGACAGACCAGATCATCTATCACATCATAGACCGGCGGGCGTTGGAGGCTGGTCTAGTGAAGAAAACCACACCGCACGACCTGCGGCGGACCTTCGTCAGTGACCTGCTGGCGGCCGGTGTGGACCTTTCGACGGTCTCTAAAATGGCCGGGCATGAAGACACTAACACCACCCGCCGTTACGACCGCCGCCCCGATAAGGTGATGCAGGAGGCGGTTGACCGGCTGGATGTACCCTTCCCGGAGGAGTGAACATCCCGATCTAGCAAAAAACCACTTTTATCATTGCGACGGAGCTGAAAGCGGAGGAAGCAATCATTCTTTTCGATACTATTGCGAGATTGCTTCGCTATGCTCGCAATGACAATACAATTAAATCGAGGGAGCGCTTTTTACTATATAGAGATAGGTTCAGCTGTAAAACAGGAGAGGTGGGTAATGACTACGCGAATATTATAAAATTATTCGTTTTTATCTATTGTTAACTCTTGCTTGCCAGCCTATCCCTGCCGATTTTTACTCCCTTCTGTTACAATCAAGCCTTGATTGATCAAGGAGCGCAGATGTCCCTCAATGCCAATTCACAAAAACAGCTCAATCGCGGCTTCCTAGTAGCGGTCACCAGCGCTATCGTCCTCTCTTTCACCGCCATCCTGATTCAGATGATCTCGCAGAATTACCAGCTGCCCGCCCTGATACTGGCCTATTGGCGGGAGATCTTTGTCGCGCTCAGCCTGCTGCCTGCCCTCCTGATCACCAAACCCGCCCTTTTACGGCTGGAGAAACCCCATTTGCCATTCCTGGTCCTTTTTGGCCTAGTTTTAGCGCTGTTTAACATGCTCTGGACCCTTTCGGTCACGCTGATTGGTGCTTCAGTGGCCACTGTGCTGGTCTACTGTTCCGGGGCTTTCACCGCCATCCTTGGGTGGTGGCTGCTCAAGGAAACTCTCGGCTGGAAAAAGATAGCCGCGGTCATGCTCTGCCTGCTTGGCGCACTGTTTGTTTCCGGCGCGACCAATCCTGCCGCCTGGGAAGCCAATGCACTCGGGATCGTCACCGGGGTTCTGTCCGGCTTGATGTATGCCTTTTACTCACTGATGGGACGTTCCGCCACCCAACGGGGTATCAACCCCTGGACTGCGCTCTTCTATACCTTTCTTTTCGCCTCCTTTTTCATGCTGCTGACCAACTTGCTACCCGGGAGTGTCATTCCTGGCACAGCCAGCACCCCATCCGAGATGTTTATACTGGGTAATCGCTGGGCGGGTTGGTTGCTCTTATTACTCCTGGCGGCCGGCCCCACATTGCTGGGTTTTGGGCTGTATAACGTCAGCCTGAGCTTGCTCCCTTCCAGCACAACCAACCTGATCGTGACCGTGGAACCGGTTTTCACCGCCATAACGGCGTATTTCCTGCTGGATGAAAGGCTTTCACCTCTGGAATTGCTGGGCAGCGGCCTTATTCTGATCGCTCTGGTGATCCTGAGGATGCGAAAGAAGACCCCAGGAACAGCAAACGGAAAATAGACTCAATACCAACCAAAAAAAAGCATACTTTACTCACAGGATGCGATAATCTGTTATTGCCCCCATCCCCCTATTGAATTAAAGTCATCAATAATGTATACTATGAACATCCATAGACCATCCAAATGGATGGTTTATAACCTACTAGGAGAAAATGATGACCGATACAGAGAAGATCACAATCAATATCGGCAGTGTTGACCTGGGCAGGATTGACCTGCTCGTAAAGGAGGGGTTCTATTCCAACCGGGCAGACTTGATCCGCACCGCGATCCGCAACCAACTGGAACGACAAAGCAACACCGTCGACTCGATTAAATCCCGTAAATCGATGGTGATTGGCACTCAAATCTACGCCAACCGGGACCTGATGGCGAAAAAAGAGGAGAATGAAATGGTTAATATCAGGGTGGTCGGAATGTTGATCCTGGCCGACGATATTACCCCCCAATTGGCCCTCGAAACCATCCAATCCATCACCGTCCATGGGGTATTTAAAGCTCCCGAGGATGTCAAAGAAGCCCTTAAAGACAGGATCAGCTAGTCAAAATCGCCCATTTCTAGGATTTAGGAGATTCTCACATGGAAAAGACCACCTTACCTACCCGCTCGGAAGTTCCCGTTGAAGAAACCTGGAGCCTCGCCTCAATTTTCACCGACGTCAAGGCCTGGGAAAAAGGCAAAGCGCAGGTATTGGCCGAAATCCCCTCACTAGCTGCCTATCGGGGCAGGCTCTCTGAGGGTCCTGCGATTTTAGGAGATTTCTTCAAAGCCTATGAAAAGACCCTGCGCCTCGCACTGCGGGTGATGCTGTTTGGCACCCTGGAAACCGCCGTGGATAGCACTGACCAGGAAGCCCAGGCGCGGGCCGGCGAAGGACAGAGCGTGATTGTGCAGTTGAGTTCCGCCTGTGCTTTTATAGAGCCTGAATTGATGGGCATTGGCTTTGACACGCTTCGCCAGTGGATGGCAGAGCACCCCCGTTTGGCAATCATGGGACATTATATTGACGAGCTTGAACGGCAAAAAGAACATATCCGCTCTGATGAAGTGGAACAGGTGCTTGCGCTGGCCGGGGAACCGCTCGGGGACTTCTTCCGGACCTATAATGCCATTACCAATGCCGATTTGAAGTTCAAAGATGCCGAGGCTGAGAACGGCAGTACTCTGGAGGTCGGGCAAAGCAGCATTAATGCCTTGATCACCCATAAAGACCGCAAAGTTCGCCAGACCGGGTTCGACAATTATGCCGACGGCTATCTGGCTTATAAGAACACCCTCGCTGCCATCCAGGTCGGCGGCATTCACCAAGATGTGTTTAACGCCCGGACTCGTAATTACGCCTCTTCACTATCCGCCTCGCTGGCCAACAGCAACATCCCCACCGATGTGTTTTATACTTTGATCGAAACTTTCAAAAAACACCTCCCCACCTGGCATCGCTATTGGAAGGTGCGCAAGCAGGCACTGGGCTTGAGTGAGTTCCATGTTTACGATATCATGGCACCCCTCTCCTCAGAATCCCCCAATGTGCCCTTTGAACAAGCCATTGGCTGGATCTGTGAAGGGATGGCTCCCCTGGGTGAGGAATACGTGGAATCTATCCGCAAAGGAGCTTTGAAAGACCGCTGGGTGGACCGTGCGCGCAATAAGGGGAAACGCCTGGGTGCTTTTTCGAGCGGTGTCTACGACACCAATCCTTTTGTGATGATGAGCTATGCCAATGATGTCTTCAGCTTGAGCACCCTGGCGCACGAATTGGGCCATTCGATGCATTCCTTCTACAGCCGAAAGCACCAGCCTTTCATCTACAGCCATTACTCCCTCTTTGTCGCCGAGGTCGCCAGTAACTTTAACCAAGCAATGGTCCGGGATTATCTTTTCAAGACCCAAACCGACCCCGCATTCCAGCTGGCCCTGATTGAAGAGGCCATGTCCAATTTCCACCGCTATTTCTTTATCATGCCCACCCTGGCCCGTTGGGAGTTGGAAGTCCACGAACGCGCTGAAGTCGGCAAACCGCTAACCGCAGATATTATGACAAATCTCTGTGCGGATCTGTTCGGTGAGGGTTATGGCGATGGTGTGATTTATGACCATGACCGGGTTGGCATCACTTGGGCACAATTCCAGCATATGTACATGAATTTCTATGTCTACCAATATGCCACGGGGATTTCCGCTGCCCACGCGCTGGCTAAAGCCATCCAGGAAGGCGGGCCCGAGGAAGTGGCGCGGTATCTGAGTTTCCTCAGCGCCGGTGGCTCTGTCTACCCCCTGGAAGCGCTCAAAGCTGCAGGTGTGGATATGACCAGTTCAGAACCTGTGGAAAAAGCCTTCGAGGTCATGGCCAGTTATGTGGATAAGTTGGAAAAGTTGGTTGAAGCAGGGGAAGTGTAAGACAATCAAATTACAAAACACGTTGGGGTGCCCCTGCCTGCCTCCCCCGGGAGCAGTGGGCACCCTTTCCCCGAATTGTACAGCAACGAAGCCCCCCAAAATGAAATTGAGTGGGCGGAAAGGGTTGGGAACGGGGTTTCTGCATTATTTTTCTACCATTCCACACCCGTCAACCGGCATGACAAAGCCCATAATCCCCGGGCCAGACGTTCATTCTCGCTTTGGCGGCTGGGCCGCAAGGGTGCACTGTCCTTGAAATAATATCCCCTGGAGGTTTCAATTTCTGGCTCTCCAGCCAGATAGAGGTAGGTTCGGGCAGGCACCTCAGCCGTTGTCCCCTGTAAGCGGCGGCGGCGCCAGACTAATTCTTCTATTCCTTTACCACCCTTGGAAGCAATTTCCGTGTTAACCAGACCGGGATCGACAGCAAATGCCGTGATCCCTAAATCACGCCGGTTCAATTCATTGGTAAAAAGCACATTCGATATTTTTGAACGTTTATAGGCCATCAATCCGATATGGGGCCAGGGATTATCAACCCTGCCCAGGCAAAGCGGCGTTGTGCGGTGGGAATAGGAGCTGGTCGTCAACACCCGCCCCCGAGCACGCGCCAGCCAGGCTATAAGTTCATGGGTCAGCAGGAAACCCGCCAGGTGGTTGACCGCAAAGGTCGTTTCAATTCCGTCTTCGGTTTTAACTTTTTGGATCATATACACACCGGCATTATTGACAAGGACATCCAGCTGCTGGTATCCCGCCTTGGTGAGGCTATCCTTAATCTCCACGGCCAGCCGCCGCACCTGGTCCTGACTGGACAAATCCGCCAACAGGTAGGTCACCTTCCCGTCCGGGACAGCTTGATGGATTGCCAACTTTGCCCTATCGTTTCGGACCGCTGAGCGCCCTACCCCGATCACAAAAGCGCCGGCCTGCACCATCTTCATCGCCACAGCCAGACCAATACCCGAGGTGGCACCTGTGACGACAACTGTTTTCCCCTGCATGTCATAATCCATAATTGTTTTTCCTTATCCTTCAGTTGATCTGATTGATTTAACAGGTTTCCTGATTTTCCAGATAAATGCCATTTTCCCCAGTTTCCTGTCCCCAGGCAGCAATGATCCGCCGCCTGAGAGAGCGGCTCATCAATTGTGGCAGCTCATCCGGCGTGAAAAAGTCAAAGGCTTCAAGTTCTTCAGGCTGAAGTTTTATCATCTGGATCTCATCATCACTTAAAACACCCCCATCAAAGATGAACATCAGCGATTCAGTCTTTTCGCCATGCGGCGCGTTATAGTCCACTACCAGCATCCTGCCAATCGGCTGAGCCAGCCCCAGTTCCTCCCGGATTTCACGGGTGCAGGCTGTCTTTGGCGATTCGTCCGCCTCCACCACCCCACCAGGCAGACTCCACCCGCCTTTATATACAGGCTTGACCAGCAGAATCCGACCCTGCCCATTACGGATTAACGCTCCAGCAGCCATCCGCTTGCGCGGCAGGGATCTCAGGAATTCGCCATAAGGCAGATATTTCATTGGTTTCTCCATTAGATAATTTGTTCAATGGATATTCTAACCCCTTCTCCCGAACTTGTCTGTAACATGGTATCATCTAAGCCAATCCGAACCTTTGAAGGAGTCCGATGAAACCGCAAACATTCAATTATGATCGCCTGATAAAAAGTGAGGACCTGAACCACCACAAAACCCTCTTTGCCGGTCGCTGTGCAGAGTGGTTTGTTGAAGCCGGATTCATAGCAGCAGCCAGCGTGTTGCCCGCCGGAAATATTGTCTGTCTGAAGGTGCATGGCCTGATGTTCACTGCCCCTTTAGTTGCCGGAGATATTGCCTGCTTTAAAAGTCGGATCGTCAAGATCGGCCGGACCTCATTAACAACCTATATCAGCCTGTCCGCCCAGAAAAAAGCCGACCCCGTGATCAGCGGGTTCATCACTTTCGTTCATGTTGACAGCGATGGAAAAGCGGAACCCCACGGCCTGGAATTGGAGTTGGAAACCGAAGAAGATTACCGCCTTTACCAACAAGCCCTCGCTTTGAATTAAACCTACTTTATCCCTCAAAAAAATCAAACTAGACAGACTTCGGCAAACTGTGGCATTCGACTGATTTAATTCCTGATCAGATTAATTATTCTCAACTGTAAGTTAAATTAATAATCAAAAGCCAATATCCAGTGTTTTTTCACCCGATTGTCATCACTACAAAGAAAAAGAACAAAAATAGGCGTAAAAACACCATGAATTTGATTTGTCGGATTCTGATACTTCATTTATACTTAATAGCAGATTTACCACACTCAATCTCTATCTCTATTTGAAGGAGTAGGCATGAAGAAAATAGCTTATATTGTGATCGCTCTGATGGTGATCGCCAGCTTCACCCTCACCGGGTGCAAACAAGAAGCAGCGCTGGGCACCGAAGAGAACCCCCTCATCTGGGCTTTAGTTCCCTCTGGCGAAACAGACACGGTTTTGGCTGGCTTCGAAGACGTTGCCGCCATTCTCTATGATGAGACCGGTCTCGTCATTGAACCCTTTGTCGCCACTGAATATGCCGGTGTGATCGAAGCTCTCTCAGCTGATCCACCCAAGGCCCACATGGCTTCCCTGGCAACCTTTGCTTATCTCGTTGCCTCGGCCCGCGGTGTTGCCGATGTAGCTCTCGTTTCCGAGCGCTATGGCAGTCCTTCCTACAATGGTCAGATGTTCACCCGTGTGGATAGCGGCATCAACACCGTTGAGGATTTGGTTGGCAAGACATTCTGCCGGGTTGACCCATTGAGCACCTCTGGCTGGATCATCCCCATGGTCACCATGCAGGCAGCTGGCATCAATCCTGACACCGACCTGGCTGAGATTGTGGACGCTGGTTCACACGACGCCGCTGCGGCTGGTGTTTATGATGGCACCTGCGACGCTGGTGCATCCTACATTGACGTTCGCTCCTCCATGGAAGAAGACTATCCTGACATCATGGAAGTCACCCAGGTTATCAACGTTTCCGTCGATATCCCGAATGATGGCCTCCAATTCAGCCCCTCCGTTCCTGCTGAAATCCGCGAATCCATCGTCAACGCTATGCTCACGATCCACGAGACCGAAGAAGGTCTTGCTGCTATTGATGCTGCATACGAATGGACCAAACTGGTTGCGAAGGATGATTCCTTCTATGATCCCTTCCGCCAGATTCTGGATGCCGCTGGCATTGCGCCTGAAACATTGATGGGCGATTAATATCATCTACTAGGTAATATCCAAAAAAAAGGGGGCTGGTCACCCAGCCCCCTTTTCTAAATTAACAGGGGTTTATAAATCCAAGGAAATTAGCCTTATGCTTGAAATCCAACACTTGACAAAAATCTACGAAGACGGGACACTGGCGGTTGATGACGTCAGTTTTACGGTTCCTGATGGTGAATTCATGGTCGTCATCGGTCTTTCAGGTTCTGGCAAGTCCACACTGTTGCGATGTATCAATCGATTGATTGATCCCACGGATGGAGAAATCATTTGGAATGGCGTGGATTTGGCAAAACTTGAAGGTGAGGATCTACGGAAAGCTCGCCGGAAAATTGGGATGGTCTTTCAACATTTCAACCTGGTTGAACGCTCCAATGTCCTCACCAATATCCTGACCGGACGTCTGGGCTATAACAAAACCTGGCCCACGCTGATCCATCGCTTTCCCAAAGAAGACCGCGACAAAGCCTGGGAGGTTCTCCGGCGAATGGATATTGAAGACCAGGCCCTTAAAGCCGCTCGGGAACTTTCCGGCGGTCAGCAGCAGCGTGTGGGCATCTCGCGTGCACTGATGCAAGACCCCGAACTGATGCTCGCAGATGAACCAGTCGCAAGCCTGGACCCGGTTCTTGCCCATTCCATCCTACAGCACCTTGAGATGCTCAACAAAGAAGACGGCCTGACGATCATGTGCAGCTTGCACTACCTCGACCTTGTTCAGCGTTATTCCACCTCGGTCATTGGCCTGCGCGACGGAAAACTGGTCTATCAGGGAACAAAGAAAGACATCGCTAACATGTCTGACGAAGAATTCAAACAAATTTATGGCGAAGATGCTGAGCGTATCGGCGGCAGCCTGGAAGGGAATCTTGACGAGAAAGGGGGGCTGGCATGAAAATCCGACGTAAACCTGCCTATCAGGAAAAAGTATTTAAACCTGGTCTCGTACCGCCCGTAGTTTCAGCTATCCTTTCAGCCATTATTCCCGGTCTCGGACAGGCCCTGTCACGAATGGTCCGCCGGGGGGTGGTCCTTTTCTTCAGTTTTGCAACAATTGTCGGACTGATGATTTGGCGTTTCCAATTAGCTGCCCCACGTGACACCGGCGTGGTTGATATTGTCAAGAAAGCATTCCATCTGGATCCGATCATGATCCTGATCTCGGTCCTGTTTATCCTACTTTATCTGGCGAACATCTACGACGCCTACAAGGTGGCAGTAAACTCCCGAAAAACCGAACCGAGAAAACCATTCCTGGTTTTCGTTGCTTTGATATTGGTGTTCTTCTTCATCGGCTGGCAGATCGGCAAGATTGATGTCTATGCTTTGGTCACCCAGTTTGACGACGCTATCCCAGCTCTCTCCCGTGTCCTTTGGCCCTGGGAACGAGCCATCACTTATCCTGAGGAAGAGTGGGAGGGTACAGCCCTTATGGAGACCCCCTGCACAGATCCGCCTCCCGCACTGAACACTCCCGCAGAAGAAGGCCCCTATCTGATCGTGGACCCCGCCTGTGGTGAACCCACAACACAGGAAGAAAATGAGGCCGGTGAATCCATTGTCTATCCAGGCACGGAACTCCATGTCCTGGGATATGGTTTCCTTCCAGATGAAGTGGTTGAGCTATGGTGGCGTGACCCAGCTGGCTCAAAATTCCGCCAGCGACAGGATGGTGATATCATCACTGTTATTCCCGATGAAAATGGGGAATTTGAAATCGACATCGTCTGGCCCTATCGGATTATCCCGCCTTCCTACCGAGAAGGAATTTCCGAATGGGAATTGCAAGGACGCCAAATAACAGCCATTGGTGAATGGGAATTTAGCGAAGAGTTGATCCTCGCGATTGAGAAGATGATCGAGACCATCTTTATCGGTATGATGGCAACCTTCTTCGGTATTATCATGGCCCTGCCGGTCAGTTTCCTGGCGGCCCGGAATTTGATGAGCGCTAACGTATTTACGTTAGGGATCTATTACCTGGTGCGAGGTGTACTCAATATCATCCGGTCGATTGAGCCGCTGATCTGGGCTGTTTTAGCCGTGATCATCGTTGGCCTCGGCCCCTGGGCCGGCATCCTCGCGCTGACGATCCACTCGGTTGCTGCTTTGGGCAAACTCTATTCAGAAGCAATCGAATCAATTGATAATGGCCCGATTGAGGCCGTTCAGGCGACCGGTGCCAACTGGTTCCAGATCGTCATGTACGCTGTGGTCCCCCAGGTTATCCCGCCTTTCGTGTCCTTCACGATCTACCGCTGGGATGTCAACATCCGAATGTCGACCGTCATTGGTATGGTTGGCGGCGGCGGTATTGGCTACCTGCTCGTGCAATGGATCCGAAACCTGGATTACAGGGCAGCCGGCATTGCTGTCTGGTTCATCGCCGTAACTGTGGCTATCCTGGACTACGTGAGCGCAGAGATCCGAGAACGGTTCACATAATTCAATCCAAAATACTCAAAATCCAAGAGCTGCCGGAATTCCGGCAGCTTTTTTTATTCTCAGTCATTGAAAAATGGATGATTTCATTAATTTGTGCCTGATTCCTGACACATTTACTTAAAAACGGCTCATGCTATAATAGCCTAATTCTTCGGCGTTTATTATATTGATTTATGCAAAGGGGTTTTATGATTTATATCAAAACGGATAGCTGTGCCGATCTTGGTCAATCGCTCCTAGATGCGCATGGAGTCAGTTCAGTTCCCCTGCACGTTTTGGTGAACGGAAAAGATCATTATGACAATAATCTGACTCTGGATTTCCTGTTTTCAAGCGTGGATCAGACGGGGGAACTGCCAAAAACAGCAGCGCCTTCCGTGCAGGAATTCATCGATTTCTTTTCAGTGCCTGATCCCATCATCTATATCGGCCTTTCGTCTCAACTATCTGCCACAATGGCCAATGCGAAACTGGCCGTAGAGCAAATGGGACGGGACGACATCCATTTGGTCGATTCACTCAACCTTTCCACCGGAATAGGGCTTCTGGCTCTCAAAGCCGCCGATTTACGAGATGCCGGGCTGAGCACAGCCGAAATAGCGGATCAAGTAATAGCAGCACGCGCCAAGGTTAGCACAGCCTTTGTGATTGACACTATGGATTATCTCTACAAGGGCGGCCGCTGCACTGCTTTGCAGGCTATCTTCGGCTCGGTGTTAAAGATCCGTCCGGTGATCAATGTCCGGCCGGATGGCACTTTGGGCGTACTGGACAAGGTCCGCGGCTCCCGCAGGAAAGCGTTGGACCGGCTGCTGAGCGGGTTTAAATCAGACCTGCCTGATATTGACCTGACCCGAGTATTCGTGACCCACACTGGCTGCACGGAGGATGCCAATTACCTGTCTGGCGGCTTGAAAGACATCGCAGAGATAAAAGATGTCCTAATTACCATTGCCGGATCAACCATCGGCAGCCATTGCGGTCCCAATACCATCGGGATTTTGTATTTGAAGAAGTAAATTTTGATTTCAGTAGATTACCACCTTCCCCCAGGGGGAAGGTGGCGTTTAAGGTCAGTTGAGGGGATTAAGATGGTAGATGATAAGTCTGTAACATAAATAAATGCTGGGAAAAAAACAATATCATGGCAGAAAACTAAATTGAACAACCCCATCCTCTTCCCTTCCCCTCATGAGGGGAAGGGTGCCAAAGACGGGAAGGGGTTATTTTTACTCAACGATAAAAA